>ENA-ORSY01000823-ORSY01000823.1-human-gut-metagenome-genome-assembly--contig:-NODE-823-length-26799-cov-5.053657_pt1 | contig 26799 bp, 30 predicted proteins | sample MGYA00242193_ERZ509160 | MGnify/ENA primary metagenome ERZ509160 (study PRJEB26280, sample SAMEA2338670) | human gut metagenome | biome: human gut; feature: human-associated habitat; material: faeces...
ATTGGCAATTTCCACCTCCATGCTGTCACTGATATTCTCATACTTTTCAATCCGGCTGAACAGTTTATTGAAATCATTTTCATTTTCTGTATGCAGCAGATTCTTCACCATTCCGAACATACGATGAATACGTTCTGCAAACAAATTGATTTCCTTACGGGCCTGAACAATTGACAATTCGGCAGTTGAAAGCATACCGCCAGTAATAAACTGGAGACGATACTCTTCTTCCTGTTCTTTCTGCGGAATAATCCGGCAAACTGTTTTTTCGATAAACTTAACGAACCAAATCAAGATTAAAACGTTACATACATTAAAGCAGGTATGGAAAGCCGACAGTTTGAAAGAAACAGCTACACGGAACAGGAGTCATCATAAGAAATCTACTTTTTGACTTGCGAATACTGAAGTCAACCTGTTTCCCTATACCCGTAATCAGTGTAGGAAACATCACCGTAGGCGGAACGGGAAAAACGCCTCACACCGAATACCTGATACAGCTACTACAAAAAGAACCTATTGCACAGTATATTACATCGCAAATTCAAATTCGGCAGTCATTGACCGCCGAATTCACCGAACCAATTCGGCGGTTGGTGACCGCCGAATCTGAAAATGGCGTTTGGAAACTATCAACAGAACACCCACAAACCGAAACATGGATGATTCCAGCTGATAGATTATTCAACAGATTATCTTCCACCCATTTAAATACTATATCAGGAATTGAGAACCCGATAAAACGTGCTTTCTATGAAATGGAAACTATTCGTGGATGCTGGTCTGTAAAAGAGTTAGAGCGGCAAATCGCATCTTTATATTACGAACGTAGCGGACTATCCAAAAACAAAGAAGCCCTCTCCGCTTTAGTCCAGCAACAAGTAACCTTATTGCAACCCAAAGATGTTATCAACACTCCTGTTACTTTAGAGTTCTTAGGATTGAATGAACGTGCATTAGTGACGGAAAACGATTTGGAACAATCCATTCTTGATAACCTGCAACACTTCCTGTTGGAAATGGGACATGGTTTCTGCTTTGAAGCCCGGCAAAAACGTATCTTGATTGATGAAGATTATTTCTTTGCCGACCTCGTATTCTATCACCGCATTTTGAAGTGCCATATCATTGTGGAATTGAAGATAGACAAATTTCGCCATGAATACGCCTCGCAACTAAATATGTACCTTAACTACTTTAAAGCGGAAGTAATGCAGCCGGACGATAATCCACCTATCGGTATTCTACTTTGTACGGAAAAGGGAGATACATTAGTAAAGTATGCCACTGCCGGATTAGACCCGAACATCTTCGTACAGAAATATATGATAGAATTGCCGAGCGAGGAAGAAATCAAGAGGTTTATATTAGGAGTAAATTTTTAATCTTTCATTGAGCACTCCTATTTGTATCTCAATGTTAATTATGCTAAAATATATAAATAAAACACACACAAATATTTTAACCGTGTATTATTCCATTCAGACAAACTCCTGAAATAAATTAAAGAGGTAAACAAAACATTTATCAACCACATATTCATTAAAAGCTATGAGCCACAATATGATTTTGAACTGCTTTACCATCAACTATTTCTTTTTGCATTTTGGAAATGGATATTGTGTAGAAATGCCTTCAGACAAAAAGGATCTTGATAAATTACTGGATTATCTTTTTTGTAAAAAGGTTGAATGGAAATTTTACACCACACTTACAGAAAGAAAATGGTTTCATGGAATATATATAACTTTCAAAAATAGAAAACACTTAGAAGTTACTTCTATCATGAAAGACATCTGCATAATATTAAAAATAGACTCTTATTGCTTATGTGAGAATTATACACAATCAATTATAGACATCGAGGGAGATGTAATTGCATTTGCTGATTTTTCAGAGAAGCAAGAATAAGTTATCCTCTTATCAGCCGATTAAGAATGTACAAAAGACAAACATCTGAATTTTATAAGTATAAAACTACAGGAGAAAATGAAGAAATTGATACAACTATTCAATGAAATACATCTAATCATTGAAAAACATGAATATATACGGAAAGAGAAAGGAGACAATTATAATCTTTTCAAAGTAATCAATATGACCAGTGACGAAACAAGAGTACATTCAGCCATGATAGCGGATTTGCTGAATCCGAATGGACAGCACCAAATGGAAAATGTGTTTCTCAAATTATTCATTGAGCGTCTGAATGGGCAAACAGACCATATTGTTTCTTTCACTTGCGATAATGCCAAAGTGGAATGTGAAAAATATATCGGTCCTAAAACAGATACGGATGGAGGAAGACTCGACATTTACCTCACCGACGGGATAAACCATATTGTCATTGAAAACAAGATTTATGCGACTGACCAAGAAAATCAACTTCTTCGGTATCACAATTTTCTGAAACGATGTTCAAAAAATAAGAATAATACACTGTTGCTATACTTGTCTTTAGACGGTGAAGTACACGATATTGATAAAACCACAGGTGGCGAAGAAATAACTTTCTTTACCATATCCTATGCCGATTTTATATTAAACTGGCTGACTGATTGTCGCCACAAAGTAATAGACAAGTCTCTAATACGGGAAGGAATAGCACATTATTTGAACTTAATTAAAATATTGACACACCAAATGGATAAAGAAAAGAATGAATTAATCAATTTGATTAAAAGTAACCCGAAGTATATCAGTTGTATATCTCAATACAAGGATGCCATACGGGAAGTAGAAATTAGTCTGCAAATCGATTTTTGGAGTCAACTGGAGGCGGTCATTGAAGAAAAAGGTTATGAAGTAATTAAAGAATCTTTTAGTGACTACAAATATGCTCTCGACAATCATAAAGACTACATACGCAGATATTATGAAAGTAACAATAAATACCAGTCTCTTGAATTTAAGCTAAAGACAATCAGTGATGATTACCAATTGATGTATGCCGTTCAAGTTGACTGGCGTACATATAGCGGTGTTATACTAAGAGATAAAGAGGGGAGAATAGTCAGACGTTCAGTCGTCAAAGAAATACAAAACAAAGAAATACAGAGAGTTATAAATAAAATTAATAAGATTATAGAAAATGACAACAGATATCAATCGAGTGATTCTTGGCTTTTATGGGAATATACCCATCCGACTATCAATTTCCGAAATCTGAATGATGGAGATAGTCAACGACATTTAAGTAGGATGAAGGAAACGATAGAAAGCATAAGCAAAGATATTATTGATAATATAAACATGATATTAAAAGAAAAGCATGAAAAGATTTTATAAATTTATTGTAGCCAGCGCAGGATGTTTAAGCGCTTTTCTGGTAACTCAAAAACTGGATGGTGCCATACAAAGGGAATGGTGGGAGGTATTTATCCCTATATGGTGTGCAACACCTGCATATTTTATAATTACCAGTCCTTTTATATTTATACGTAATGTATTAACTTCAAGAGATACTTCTGTAGATGAAATATTTGGTGGTGAAAGTTATATATCTTCCTTGTCGTATTTTCTTACATTTCCCTTAATGTTTCTACGCTATAACAATCTGATTGTCATGCCGTGGAAGTTTATATTAATCCCTTATTTACCGATGCTTTTAGTTATAATAATCATGGGCATTGCCTTTTTGGTCTATATACCATCTGCAATAAAGAGCTTCCGTAGAGAAAAAGCCCTGAAGCGGTTTCCCCCTAAAGACTTAGAGAAACTGGATTGGGAAAGCATGAAACATTGCCTGCTTGACATAAAATCAGAGCTTCCTCAGTTTGAGTTCAGTGAGCCCAATTGGGATTACAGCCGCAAATACACCATTGAAACCCGAAAGGACGGATACATCATAGGAGCAGGATTCTATTTCCGTGATAATGTATATGCTGTTTGTACGTATATATATGGACGCGATGTAAAGCAATTGGATATAGAAGGATTTACTCTTAATCCTAACAATTCGTGGGACTACTTCTCGTGGCTTATATGGACAGAAGATGAGTACTCTGAATCGCGTTTCAAAGAAGAAATGATTGTACGATTGAAACAGCTTGAACCATATTTCATTACAAAAGCACAAGGACATGAAAATAGTACGACATCGCTGGAGTAAACTTCAGACAGCTTTATATCAAATAATTGACCCAAATATAAAATTTCAGATACATTGCGTAGCATACCCAATGCGTAGCAAGACTGGATATGCTAACGACGACATGCCACGTTATTGGATTACCATAGGAAAAAAAATCATATGGGACTATCCCCAAATATTCACCAAAGAAGAACTGAGAGAACAGTTTTATCCTTGGATGGGAGATACATCCGATATTTCTTGCTTAATTAGAGAATATATTGATTGTCCTGATTGGGAATTACTCACTCATTCATTTGAAGACCGATGGCACTTAGTGCCCATACTGATAGCGTGCGATAAACGCATAGGTAAAAGACGCTTGACTTTACTTTTGAAGCAAGACTATTTTACCCAAGTACATTGGATTATCCGAAAAAGATTGGGCACCCCCTACTGATTTTGTAATCTATTTTATTTGTCAAACTCCCGGTTCATTCATTTGCATCGGAATATTTTTTACTAAAACTATCAATTATAGAAGCATTATTTGTATTGGAAATGAACGTGTTCTACAAAAAGCGCAGAAAATCTCGTGAAGATTATCCTGAAATTGAAATCCAAAGGGAAAGATTCTCATATGACCTTTGTCTGGAAGAAGCCCGCCGGTTGATACCTGCAAATGTAACTTTGCTTGAAGATTGCGGCATAGAATATGACGGCATTACCTTCTACGCTATTTCCTGTAGGATGATTCAGCAAATGCAATGGTTGGGAGAAGAATATGGATTGTCTTATAAAACGGATTTTTTGATTACCCACATTCCCCCGAAAGGCATATTGGATGAAGGTACGGGTAGCGAGATATTGAAACAAATCGTCTTAAAACGCCAGCCAAAGCATCATCTTTTCGGCCATGTACATTCTAAAGGAGGACAATGTGAGGAAAAGTGGAATACAAAGTTTGGCAATGTCTCCACCTTTCAGGTACTTTGTAGAACAGATAGTCAATTCGGGTTATAACGTTTCCCGTTTTGGTCTATAATATGCTGACATACCAGATGGGCTTCCACCCAAAAATCATTTAATCGCAATAAGTCCGGAATGGAATAAGGTTTGTGTGTGCAAATGTCATGTACGGCATGACACACGACAACATCATGAGCTTTTTGATTTCCGCTTCTACTTCCAACAGCAAAGCACGTTTCTTGTCCACATCACTTTCTTGATAGATGTAATCCGCCAAGTCTTCTGCATATAAATCCATCATCGTTTTATTTGTTTAATGATGTAGCAAAAAAAAGTTCACCTTATGCCAAATGGAAGCATAGGAATACTTTTCTCACAGAATAATAAAATCTTTTTAGCGTATGCTATAATATGGCATAACTTTATGCGATATTTGCATTATCGAACACAAAACTTTGTATTATGGAACAACTGACATTCAAATCTTTGCTCACTCGGTTCAGTTTTGATGACATCTTACCTGAATTTAAAGCCTTGTATCAAAAGCTAAGGTTTGATTTGTTTGAACAGACGGATTGGAACATTTATCGGGACATATATCAAGACCTACGAACACGTAAAGAAAAAGAGGGTAAGTCAAAGTATGCCATTCAAATAAATGAACGTTGGGGTGAGTCGCAATTTGCAGGTTCAAACTGTTGCTTGTTTTATGAAGAAGAAAATGATTACGACTATCGAGGAATAGGTAGCTATCCCTGTATGTCAGAGATTTTAGGCATGGAAATCATTATCAATAGCGATGTTGCACTTTCGTTAAAAGAATTGACAGCAGGGTTGCTTTGGGAGATTACGTATGACAAGCGTAATGGATTAACAGATGTTGATATGGAACATCTTACCTTTAAGTATTTGCTTACGCATTTCTGTTTTGATGACATCTTAAGCGATTTCATGACCTTGTATCAAAGGAATGCACCAAAATCGTTTCTGAAAGCGGATTTGGAAGCTTATCGAAAGGTGTATCAGCATCTTCAGCTACTTGAACCATCAGAGTCAAAGTACTGCATATATCTGGTATCCCGTTGGGAAGGGTGTTCGCCTTTGATTGACATGAATTGTTCCATCTACGATAAAAATAAAGATGAAATTCGTCAGCCTATGGCAACATATCCCATATGGTCGGAAATATTGGACATGAGGATTGTCATTGAATATGATATAATAATCAGACCACAAGAACTGACAGCCGGACTTCTTTGGGAAATTACTTATTACGGAGAAACGGAAAAAATGGTTAAAGAGCATCTTGAAGGAATGTTCAAATAGTTAATTTTGTAGAAAGAACTCACAAAAAGAAATGATATGACAAAAGATTTATTCGACAAATACATTTGGTTGGTAGACACTATCTATAGAGCTGGGAAAATCACATTTGAGGAAATCAACGAGCGGTGGCTCCGTTCACGATTGAGTGAAGGGGAAGATATTCCATTAAGAACTTTCCATAACTGGCGCATTGCCATCGAACAAGTGTTTGATATAAATATCAATTGTAACCGAAAGGGAGGTTATTACTACTATATTGAGAATGCGGATGATATGCAAAAGGGAGGTGTCCGCAACTGGTTACTTAATACGTTTGCGGTCAATAACCTGATAAACGAAAGCCATCATTTGAAACGCAGGATTCTGTTTGAAGAGATCCCTTCCGGCAGAAAATACCTCACGCCTGTCATAGAAGCCATGCGTGACGGGTTAGAAATAGAGTTATATTACCAAAGCTATTGGTATGAGGAACCAAGTACCTATACGCTACAACCTTATTGCATCAAAGTGTTCAGACAGAGATGGTATGTCATCGGTTTCTGCAAAGAGCGGAATAATATCCGCATCTTTTCTTTGGATAGAATACAGCAACTGACTACTTTGGACACGAAGTTCGTTTATCCCAAAGATTTTGATCCTGAAGCCTATTTTACAGATTATTTTGGCATTATGATTGAAAACAAGAAATTGGAAACGATTCGGATTAAAGTCTATGGAATGCATGTACAATATATCCGTGCTTTGCCTTTGCACCATTCCCAATGCGAAATTGAGACAACAGAAGATTATTCCATCTTTGAGTACCGTATGAAACCGACCTTAGACTTCCGGCAGGAATTACTCTCAAGAGGGGCGGATGTGGAAGTACTTGCTCCTTTATTCTTTCGGGAAGAGATAGTTCAGTCGGTGAATAAAATGAGTTCATTATACAAATAAACAGTAATCTTACATATAAATGAAAAAGAAATATACTGATGCTCAATCCTATTTTCAAGATTGGGTACAAATCAAAAAGAAAGAAGTGCAAAATATGGAAGAATCCATGAGGGAAAATCCGTTATATCAGAAGGAAGTGAACCCAATGGATGATGATGAAACTTGGTCAAAGCGATTCCATTTCATACTTCACAAGGGACTCCCCGAAAAAGAATGGAAAGCGTATCAAAAGGGTATAAGACAAGACCGCTTACGGATATGGACAATGTTCATAAATGAGAATCCAGACTACGATTATCATTATTTCCTGAATCTGTTGAAGTTCAAATTAGAATGGGTTATTTTCTACTGGGAGAACTTTGGGCATTTAGCTCGTGCGGAACAAGATATCAGTCGGATGCGGATTGCTACAAAACTTTTGGATATTATTATGAATGAGAATTCTGATGCTCCCATCCCCTATGTGAATATGAGAAACAAGGATCGCTTCTGTGTATATCATAAATCGCCGAGCATGTATGAAGTTGATAGCAAGCATGAAGTTCGCTTTCGCAAAGCGTATTGTCTATTCTTTAGATTTTTAGAATATCATCTGTTGGGGTGGTGGGATTAAATTGTTGCTTGGTCCTTTTTTACTCGCGTTTAATCGCATTTAGGAAGTGAGAAATTAAGTATGGTCGGGAACAACAGACGCAAAACAAAATCGGCTAAGTATTGATATTCAATTACTTAGCCGATTTACTCGTACCCAGAGCCAGTATTTAACCGTACTATAATATGAAACTAAATGAAATTTAATACATTGATTATCAGTATATTATCAAAACTAATTTTCATTTGTTTTCTTTAAGGTGTACTATTTTTGCTAATTAGTACACTTTTAGTACACCTCAATAAAATAAATTTTGTAACTTTGCAATATCAAAAGAAAACAAAAGAAAAAATAGTATGGCAAAATTAGAAAACAAAAGCAAAGACAACCCTAAATTAGAACAGCGGTTATTAGCGGACGGCCAAATAAGTTTATATTTGGAATATTATTTAGGCAGAGAAAGTACACCCGTTCTTGATACAAACGGAAATCCCGTTTTGTATGAGAGTGGAAAAATGAAAGGCACACCCAAATATAAAATCAAACATTTAAGACGAAAGGAAAACCTAAATCTTTATCTAATTGCCTCACCAAGAACGCCAATAGACAGAAACCACAATAAAGAAACTTTGCAACTTGCAAAGAAAATCAGGCAGGAAAGGGAACAAGAACTATTAGAGAGTAAAGAGGGATATAGGTTAAAGAAAGACCGCAAAGTAAATTTTTTGGATTATTTCCAAGCATATATTGATAATTACACCAAGAAAGATATAAGAATGATGCAAATTGCCTTACAGCGTTTTAAAGACTTTCTTAATGATACACCCGAATATAAAAAATTTGCATCAAGAATTAAGCCCGAACAAATCAGCCGTGATATGATTGAGGCTTTTACTGAATATCTGCAAAGCCGGAGCGTTGGAGAGGGTGCAAAAAGCATTTATCAACGTTTTAAGAAGGTCATAAAATACGCTATCGAACATGATGTGATGATGAAAAACCCGTGTACAGGCATTGTAATTAAGGTTGACGAAGAAATATTACGCAAAGATATTCTTTCGCCGGATGAGATACAACAGCTTATCGCCACTCATTATGAACACGAAAACCCAAATATAAGACGGGCATTTATTTTTTGTCTGTATTGCGGATTGCGTTTTTGTGATGTGAAAGACCTGACATTTGCAAATGTGGATTATTCAAACAAACTATTAAAGTTTGAGCAAAACAAGACGAAAGGGCACAGCGCAAACAGCGGCGTAATCATACCTCTTAATGATGGACTTCTACACTTAATAGGAAAGCCTCAGCAGGCAGAAAACAACAACAGCCTTATATTTCCATTACCAAGTTATGAAATGTGCCTGAAAGCCTTAAAACGATGGGTAAAACGAGCAGGAATAAACAAACATATAAGTTGGCATTGCGCCCGGCACTCTTTCGCCGTGAATATTCTTAACAATGGTGCTAACATCAAAACCGTTGCAAGTTTATTAGGACACAGCGGATTAAAGCATACAGAAAAGTACACACGTGCCATTGACAGCCTCAAACAGGATGCAATCAATAGTTTACCCGAATTAAAATTTTGAAGCGATGAGAGAGGAAAATACAGAGCGAAGCCAAAACGAGGCGAAGCTATTACAGGTCAATAAAGCATACTTTGCGTTGCGTTACTCTTTGATAAAGCAAATGAACGACATTACAAATGTTGTGAATGGTGATGCAGATAAGAAGTTATTGGCAAGCCTGAAACGAACTTTGAAAGGATTAAAGGCAAGATTTGAAAGAACGGGGGTAAAAATTGACGCTGATGCTTGCGCAAAAATCCTATTGGAAGAAGAATTGCCTAAGATACAAGAGCAGCCATTGCGATATTGCCGTTACTATAACGGCGAAAGCGAGTGCCCGTTTGATGAAACAGATAACACCATACGTTTGTTTTGGGATTATGAACGCAGATGTATTGATTTCGCCCGGTCAGACAGACGCTATTTAGAAAATGAACTAATTGCATACATACATTACGGCTTGATGGACTTTTCGGCAGGAGATGGCACGCCAATTTCATTTAAGGTGATACTTTTCAATAGGTTTTGTCATTGGAATATGGCAGATGTTGATGAGTTTAAAAAATGGTATTTGAAATGTTATATAAAATAACTTCACAAAAGTTACACAACGATGGAAAAAGAGGAATTTATAATGTGTTTTGATGAAGTCAATGAGACTATAAAGAAAATCGAGTATTTTTACTATACTATTCCAAAAACCGAAAAAATACCACATGATATTATAACTTATATTGACACTTTACATGAAAATGGGAAACGTATTGCAGCACACATTAAAGCGACAAAAGAAATACAATGGCTTGAAAAATTAAAATCGTCAGGCTTATTATATTTGGCCGTATTAAATAAACGTGTTGACAAAAGGACAGCTGTGGAAATATTAAATTATTGCAACGTTATTTCCAACTTGAAAGATTGGGCAAAAAATGAGCAGCCTCAACCGATACAAAATAAAGCTGGAAGACCACGGAAAAAAGTCATACCATTTCCAGACTTAATTAAGAGTAATATTTGTTCCAAGAGAAATGAAATATACAATGGCATTAAAGCACTATTTAGCGAAGCCTTAAACGATAAGGGTAAAACATACGCTTATATTGTTATTTGTGTTGCCGTAGATTTGCATTTAATATCAAAACCAACAATAGAAGCAATAGAAAATGAATTTAATACACATATAAGCCGTGCTTCATTTTACAACATGATGAATAAAGATAAAATGAGTTATGCACAACAAGAGTACTATAAAGAAATAAAACCAAGACTTGAAATATTAGCATAAAAACATCTGAAATAGAATAAATAGGACAGTCCTATTTATTCTATTTTTTTCTTTCGCTGCCCCTTTGTTTTTACTATACCTTTGCGCTTGTTATCGATAATACAGATAAGGGGCAAAGGCTAATACACGTGTAACCAAGCCTATTTGTCAAACACTAAAATTTATTATATGAACAAAGGAGACTTAGAACAGATAGCAAATTTAGTTGCTGATAAGACATTGTTTTGCACAAAAGAAATGCTAACAATAGATGAGGCCGCACGCTATATGGGTATAAGTAAAAGTTGCTTATACAAGCTGACGATGAAACGGGAAATACCATATTACAAACCTATGGGGCGTATATGTTATTTCAAACGCACTGAATTAGAACAATGCCTACAAAACAACCGTATCAGCACAGACGAAGAAATAACAGAACGTGCCAATAACTTTTGTTTAAGGAAAGGAGGGAATATATGACAGAATTAAATCCGTTCAAAGATAACGACCCGGCAATTATCCAAAGATTGGTATTTAATCTTTTAAATAAAGGGGGTAAATATTCATCAGCGGACATATCCATAAAATTGCATATCAGCGACCCCCGAGGACATATAGCCAAGTTAAGGCAAAAAGGAGTACCAATATTAGATGAATGGTGCGTGTCAGAATTAGGTAACAGATACAAACGATACTTTATATTATAGAATATGCCACGATTAAGTAATAAAAAAGAAATTAAAGAAAAAGCAGACAGCCTTAAAGACATTATAAATATGGCTGTTGAGTTGCAATTACGTTTGCACGAACTTTCAAAGCATCTTTTCCCTGAAGGGGACTTCAACAAGGAGTTTTTCGATGCAGACGAAAGACTGCAAGAAGTTATAAACAATGATTTGTGTCCTATGGTCGGTGCTATCGTAATAGATGAAGCGTATGAAATTATGAAGAATAGATATGAAAACTGACAATGAAAAGGCGCAACGTGAATATTTCCCGTTTTACCTTTCGTTCAAACAAGGTATTGACAATTTACCCGTACAGGATAGATTAGAAATATATGACGCAATAACTGATTATGCTTTTTTCAAGAAAGAGCCTGAACACTTCAAAAATCAATTTTTAGAAGCTGTTTGGCAATTTATACTCCCTGTATTAAAAAAATCATGGTCGAAAGTTGAAAATGGCAGAAAAGGAGGCGGAAAGTTAGGCAATCAAAATGCGAGGAAACGAGCTAAAAACGAGCTAAAACGAGCTAAAAACGAGCAAACGTTAAGCTATAATGATAATGATAATGAAAAAGATAATGATAATTATAATGAAAGAGAAAGGATTAATAATGCACACATAATAAAGCCCACCATACAAGAAATTAAAGAATATATTGAAAAAAATTCTTTAAATATAGACGCCGAAAAGTTTTATACTTATAATGAGTCTGTGGGTTGGATGCGTGGGAAGACAAAAATAATAAATTGGAAAGCTGCCCTCATATATTGGGCAAAGACGGAACGCAACAACGATACAGCCTCAACGGCAAACAATATTGATGAAAACAAAGTACCCCCAAATGATTATGGGGAACGATTTTAACTAAAAAATTAAAAATATGACTATTGTACAGAAAATCGAGAACCTTAGAAAGGACATAATGGCATTAGAAACAGAATTAACAAAAAAACGTGGTGAACTTGAAATTGCACTTAAAGACCACATGGAGGGTGATGGCAAATCTAATCCCGAAGAACAAATGTCGGAACAGCTATTATCCAAATATGGAACAGAAAAATTAGCATAATATACACAGATATGGAACAAATATTAGTATATAAAGACCCAGCTTTTGACAAGGAAGAAAAAAAGTATAAATGGGTACAACAGGAATTGCAAAATTTGGTAAATGGATTAAAGCGTATTGGCATAACGCCAACCGATGAGAATATAAAAAAACTTCTTAAAGGGGAAAGCCTTGTTTCGGAAATGGCGGAAAACATGATTAATGCCGGATTCTCCCAATTACCACGCAAGGCAAAAAATTATCTTGCCAATCTGTTTAAGGAAGAACAGAATGAGGACTATAATAAGGAGGTCGGCAAATTGGCTGCAAAATTGGCAGCATTTAAGGCAAGTGGAACAAGTACTATTAACTTTGATTATTTTCACGTTGACAATGGGGCTGTTATTATTTCGCCTGAATACATTGACGATTTAAAGCGGATGTATTGTATTTATATAGACACAGACGCAAGATTAAACGTTTATACAAAGTGGAAGAATTTTGAAAAAGCCAAAAATGAATTTGATGAAGCCGTTAAAAAAGCACCTAAAAAAGTACCAACACAAATTGAGCAAATAGCAGGTGTTGACGGACAATATTTAAAAGCTGTAGCCACTTCGGGGCAATTTGCACTCTCAAAGATTTTATTCGATGGGGAATTATGCTTGAATGGTAAAAACTTTGAATATATAAATTAAATAACGAAACGGCATTAAAACGGCATTATGACGAAAGGGATAAAAGGGTTTCAAAGGGGGAATAAAGCAGGGTTGAAAACTCGCTTTACCCCTTTCAGACAACCTGAAAGACGAGGACGCAAAAAATCGTTATATCAGACAGCAAAAATTTTATACGGAAATGAGTTTGACAAAGAAGACTTCAAAAAGGCTGTTGATATTATAATCAATATGTCTGTTTCCGATTTAGAGCAAATCTTAACTAAGGTGGATAATCCGACATCAACAATACCTGTATGGGTAACTATAATCATAAAAGCCCTTTTAGATGATTGCAAAAGAGGAAAGACAAAAACATTATTTTATTTACTTGACTTTATTTATGGAAAAGATAATAAAACCTTAACGGCAAATATCAGTATCAAAAAACGATATGAGCACACATTAAATAGTAAAGAACAAGAGATGCTCTCAAGCATTGAAAAGAAAATAAACGTAAAAAGTGTGTTTATCGAACACATATAGCTGATAATCAATGACATACATACGATAAAAAGTTTGTAGAATACAAGAAATTTATTATTTTTGCAATAACAAAAATACTTATAAATTATGAACGAGCAACAATTTAAGCAACGTGCCGGGTCGTTATCCTCTTACGAGAATGAGCCGGAAAACTACGTAAAAGCAAGAAAAGATTTAGAGCAGCTTATGATAAAGGCAAATAAAATAAACTCTGAATTTGAAAAATTAGCAGAATTGCCAATTATTGCCGAACAATTTGACGTGCGTATAATAAAAGCAAGCCGTAATCTTAATAAACTCATATCCTTGTTAGGGGAAATGTACGGCTTTTGCCTGATTGATGACGTTTTACAAAATAGATTGAAAACAGAATAGCAAGTAATAAAATTATTGTATTTTTGCACCGGCTAAACATAGCCAACTATTTTTCTTTTGTGTGGTATGGGTGTAGTGATACACTTATACCACTTTATTTATATATCTGATGTTCCTTTTATGTTATATAGTACACTTTTAGTACACCTTATAAAAGAAAAAGTCCTTGTAAATGTTTGATTTACAAGGACTTTTGGAAATACAACCGTACCCAGAGCCGGGGTCGAACCGGCACGGGTTGCCCCACTGGTGTTTGAGACCAGCGCGTCTACCGATTCCGCCATCTGGGCTTAAAAGTGGTGCAAAGATAAGTAGAAAATCTGAATTGACAAATTTTTAATTGAAAAAACTTAAAATAATTGGCTGTAAGGGCTTTTATGACTATCTTCGTATCGTAAAAACAAATCTATGTGGTTATGAATGGAAACAAGGATAATTATTGTTTGATTTTAGCCGGGGGGAAGGGGCGCAGGCTGTGGCCGTGCAGCCGGGAGGCGCGTCCCAAGCAGTTTCTTGACTTCTTCTCAACCGGGCGCACGCTGCTCCAGCAGACGTATGACCGCATGTCAGCCTTCATTCCGGCAGGCAACATATATGTAAGCACGAACCGCATCTATACCTCCCTTGTGGAGGAGCAGCTGCCCGAACTGCCCAAGGAGAACATCCTCAGCGAGCCTATTTTCCGCAACACGGCCCCGAGCCTGGCCTGGGCCACTTACCGCATATTTCACGCCAACGAGGGGGCGAGGCTCGTGGTGGTGCCGTCTGACCAGGCTGTGTTCAAGGAGGACGAGTTCAGGAAAAATGTTGTTGACGGGCTTGACTTTGTTGGCGGCTGCGACTGCATGCTCACAATGGGCGTGAAGCCTACGCGCCCGGAGCCGGGCTACGGCTACATCCAGCTGGGCGAGGCCGTGGGCTGCGGCAATGTGTTCAAGGTAAAGTCGTTCACGGAGAAGCCCGACCGCGAGTTCGCCCGTATGTTCATGGAGAGCGGCGAGTTTTATTGGAACACGGGGCTGTTCCTTGCCAACGTGCGCTGCCTTGCCGAAACGCTGAAGAGGATTATTCCGCCGGTGCTGCGCAACTTCAAGAGCGGCGAGGGGGCGGATTACAGCATAGAGGCCGAGAAGGAGTTTGTCGAGGCCAACTTCCCGTCTTACCCCAACCTGTCGATTGACTACGGCATCCTTGACAAGAACGAGAACGTGTGCGTGATGAAGTGCGACTTCGGCTGGGCCGACCTCGGCATGTGGCATTCGATGTACGAGAGCCTTCGCAAGGGCGACGGCGACAACGTGCTAATAGGTTCGCACGTGGTGACGGAGGAATGCCGTAACAACATAATAAAGATGCCCAACGACCATCTGGCCGTAATCAACGGACTTGACGGGTACATCGTGGTGGAAGAGGGCAACGTGCTGCTTATTTGCCGGAAAGAGGACTCGTCGGCCCTTATCCGCAAGTATGTCAACGAAGTCCAGGTGAAATACGGAGAGGAATTTATTTAAAGGTGAAAAGGTGAAAAGGTGAGACGTTGTTTTGTAATCAATATTATAACAATGTCTCACCTTTTCACCTTCTCACCTTTTCACCTTTTCAAAACTTTTCCCTTATTTTCCTTGCCGTTTCCTCAAATTCGGCTTCGGTGAGCTTGAGTTTCGGGTTGGCGAAGTTCATGTCGCCCTCGCTCTGCATCGGCACGAGGTGTATGTGGGCGTGGGCCACTTCGAGGCCGAGCACCGCCATGCCCACCTTGCGGCAGGGGAAAGCGGCCTTTATGGCCTTTGCCACTCGCTTGGCGAAGACAATCATTTCGGCAAGCTCGTCGTCTTCAAGGTCGAAGAAGTAATCCACCTCGCGGCGCGGGATAACCAGCGTGTGTCCCTTTGCCAGCGGATTGATGTCGAGGAAGGCGTAGAACTTGTCGTCCTCGGCGCATTTGTAGCTCGGTATTTCGCCGGCTGCTATTTTTGAAAATATGTCCATTTGTTTGGGTTTTACGGTTATGGGGTTATGAGGTTATACGGTTATGAGGTTATACGGTTATGAGGTTATGAGGTTATACGGTTATGAGGTTATACGGTTGTGAGGTTTTGCGGTTGTGAAGTCCTTTGTTTATGGTTCTGCTTACGGCCAAGTTTTAATAACCTGTAACCGTAAACCCTGTCCCTTACAACCTCATAACCGTAAAACCTCATAACCCCATAACCGCAAAACATTACTCTACACTGATATTGTCAATCCTCAGCTTGATGGTTCCGCGCGGTATCTTGATTTCCACCTCGTCGCCCACTTTCTTGTTGAGCAGTCCTTGCGCGATTGGGGTCTTGATTGATATTTTCCCTTCGCGCAGGTTGGCCTCGCTCTCGCTCACGATGGTGTAGGTCATCTTGGCCTTGGTGGTGAGGTTGGTCATCTCCACCTTCGAGAGAATCTGCACGCAGTCGGTGCTCAGGCGTGACGTGTCGACGATTTTCGCCTCCGAGATAGCCAGCTTCAGCTTGTTGATTTTGTCCTCGAGGTGAGCCTGCGCCTCCTTTGCGGCGTCGTATTCAGAGTTCTCGCTAAGGTCGCCCTTGTCGCGCGCCTCGGCTATGGCCGCCGACGCTTTCGGGCGCTCCACGCTTTCCAGATGTTTCAGTTCGGCCACAAGCTTGTCGTAGCCTTCTTGTGACATGTAAGCCATAATCTTGATATATTTAGTTATTGTTTTCCGGGAAAGACAAAAAGAGAATTCCGACATTTTCCTGAATGTCGGAATCCCCGCTTTGTTCCCTATGTCTTATCGTTGTTTTCCGGCTGCAAAGATAGTCATTGTTTTCCGTCCGGGCAATTTTTTCAAGCTAAAAAAGATTAAGGCCGGAGCGGTTTTAATTGAGAATGGAGAATTGGGAATGGAAAATTATGATTACCTTGAAGGTTGTCTGCCAACAAAGCAAATCATAATTTTCCATTCACCATTCTCAACTCTCAATTAAAAACACGGCAAATTGCCGTATAAAAGGCCGTGTTTCACAATGCAAAAGGCCACGTTTCATCGAGTGAAACGTGGCCTTTTGTAATGCGTTGGGCGTCAAGCTGTTGCACGGACGGTTACCGGCCTGCCGGCTTCATGCGCAGGTTGAGCTGGTAAACCGACGGGATGAAAATCAGCAGCGAGAAGCCTACGGCCAGCAGCACACGCACGATGTCGCCGCCGAAGAGGCCCGACAAGCCGCTGTCGGCCGCATTGGGCATGAGCATGTAGATGGCGTAGGCCGCGGTGTTGTTGACCCAGTGGAGGGCTACGCCCGGCAGTATGCTGCCCGTGCGGTAGTACATCCAGCCGAGGAGCAAGCCCATGAGGAATGCGTGGGGCATCTGCGCCGGGTTCAGGTGTACAATGGCGAAGATGGCGGCAGACACCGCTATGGCCACCCAATGGCGGCTGAACACGCCGAGAAGGGCGCGCAGTATGGCGCCGCGGAACACAAGTTCCTCGACAAGCGGCGCGAGCAAGCACAGCGTGAAGTAGCCGTACTCGTTGGATAATATTGTCTTGAACGCACTGCTCATAGTGTCAGGCAGTTCCGGCAGAAGCTCTTGCAGACCCGCTGAAGGCGCAAGAGTGCCCAGAGCGGCCATGGAGCACCAGAAGAATACGCCCCAGGGGCGCGTGCGGAGGTATGTGGGCGACACCACGGCAAAGCGTCTCCAGATGAACACCGCGCCTGCAACGACGCTCGATGCGGCCGACGCCGCTATGAGCATAGGCCCTGTCAGGGCAGCGGAATTGCCGCCGCAGAACGTGCGCCACACGTCCGCACCGCTGTCACCCGAGCAGAGCATCCACACTGCGTAGACCGCCCACGACACGAAAAACTGTATCAGCACGAAGCCGAAAAGATATAATAAAGCCTTTTTCATGTTTTGTTTTTATTAGGAGTTAGAGAAGTTAAAGAAGTTATCACTCGCTACGCTCGTTAGAAGTTAAAGCCATTACCTTTGTTATTAGTCCCTGTCTGCATCCCTCCCTCGGGAGGGTTAGGGAGGGGCTTCCTCGCAAATGTCAATAAGCCAAAGCATATCAAGCTCACTCCATTTGGGATGGCTGGGGTGGTTTTAGCCTCTTTTCCGCCTCGCGCCTGTCCTCTTCCAGCTGCTCCATGAGCCGTTTTACTGAGGGAAACTTGCGCTCGTCGCGCAGCTTGTCGACGAACATCACTGTCAGCGTTTGGCCGTACAGGTCGCCGTTGAAGCCGAAGATGTTGACTTCAAGCGTAGTCCCGGTGCCGTCGAACGTAGGCCGGGTGCCTATGTTCATCATGCCGTCCATCAGGCGAGAGCCGCCCTCCAAGGCCACCCTTACGGCGTAAACGCCTGCACGGGGCACAAGCTTCAGGCTGTCGGCAGGCTCGATGTTGGCCGTGGGGAAGCCCATGCGGCGGCCTTCGTGATAGCCCCCGACAACGCGGCCCGTAAGCCGGTAGTCATAGCCTAAGCACATGGCGGCCATGCGCACCTCGCCTTCGGAGAGGAACGAGCGCACCACCGACGAGCTTACCTGCACGCCGTTGAGCGTGAAAGCGTCGGCATGCACAACGTCGATGCCTGTCTCGCGGCCATAGCGCACGTAGTCTTCAAAGCCTTCCGAGCGGTTGCGGCCGAAGCGGTTGTCGTATCCTATAACCAAAGTGCGCACGTTAAGCCTGCCGTGCAGCACCGTCTGTATGAACTCGCGGGCTGAAAGCGAGGCCATCTTTTCGTCGAAATGCAGCACGACACAGTTGTCAACGCCCGTCAGCGACAGTCTTTCCACCTTCTCCGCAGCCGTGTTGAGCAGGCGCGGACGGTAGTCCTGGTGCAGCACGAGGCGCGGATGGCTGTCGAAGGTGATGACCGTCGACTGCATCCCCTCAACGCTTGTGGCACGCGCCTTCAAGCCGTCTATCAGGTAGCGGTGCCCCCGGTGCACTCCGTCGAAAAAGCCGATGGTTGCCACGCAGGGCGGCATGACCGCGCGCTGAGCGTCGTTCAAGTCGAGATGAAACAGCTTCATAATCAATAATCTACATATATCCCAAGCCCGGCAGAGCCTCAAGTGTGGGGGCAACGGCCATTCCAAGCCCCTCGGCCGTGGCGCGGTTGGCCTGCGAGTCGTCGATGAATAGCGTGTCGCCGGGCGCGAAGCCCGTCGCGTCGAGCACCCTGCGGAATATCTCCTCGCCGGGTTTCAGCAGGTGCATGCGGTACGACAGGAACACCTCCTCAAAGTAGTCGCCCACCGTAAGGCCGCCTGCGGTGAAGAAGCAGGTCTCCGCCTTGTGCCAGTGTATCGGGTTGGTGTTGCTCAAAAGCACGAGCCTGTGGCTGCGCTTCAGCCTTAGCAGCATGTCAAGACGGCTCGTGGGGATGCCCGTAAGCAGGGCGTTCCACGCACGGCAGATGTCCTCGTCGGCCGCCGTACAGCACTTGCAGGCGCGGCGCACGGCGTCGCAGAACTCGCCGACGCCGGTCAGCCCCACCTCAAGGTCATGGAACAAGTCCTCCTGCCGGCACTCGTCAACGTAGCCTGCAACGCCCTCCGCCCCGATGGCCGTAAAGGCTTCGATGCAGCGGCGGCGGTCAAGCCCGGTGAGAACGCCGCCCAAATCCACTATCAGATTGCGCTTTACCTCTGCCACTCCGCCGCTCACTTAGCAGTCATGCGCTTCACCGCGCGCCATATCTCGCCAATCCAGAGCACCACGGAAGTGCTTGCTATGATGACGCCCCACTCCGTGAGCGACAGCGGTTCGGTGCGGAACATTCCGCCGCCGAAGGTCACAATGAGCCACTGTCCGCCCAAGATGATTAGCAAGACGAGGAGAAGTCCGTTGTCATGTGTGAACGCATGGAAGGCCGAATGGTTCGAACCGAACGCCTTTGCGTTAAACAAGTTCCAGAACTGAAGCATCACGAACGTGGTGAAGAACAGCGACAGCTCGTGCAGATGCAGGTCGCCGCCCTGCTGGTTGCAGTGTATGAGGAAGGCGAACAGTACGGCGAAGAACGCCAGTCCGATGCCTATGATGCCACGGGCCATGCCCTTCGTTATGATGAAGTCGGTCTGCTTGCGCGGCTTTTCCTTCATCACTTCGCGCGAAGGAGGCAGCGAAGCCAGCGCAAGAGCAGCGAAGGTGTCCATTATGAGGTTGACCCAAAGTATCTGGGTGACGGTGAGCGGCAGCTCCGTTCCTATGAACGAACCGCCCAGGACGAGCAGAAGCGCGGTGACGTTGACCACCAACTGGAAGAAGAGGAAGCGCTGGATGTTGCGGTAAAGCGAGCGCCCCCACATCACGGCGTTTACTATGCTGCCGAACGAATCGTCGATAAGCGTCATGTCGCTGGCCTCCTTCGCCACCGACGTTCCTGAGCCGAGAGACAGTCCTACGTGTGCATGGTGCAGGGCGGGAGCGTCGTTTGTGCCGTCACCTGTGACAGCAACCACAGCCCCGTGCTTCTGCAACAGGTTTACAAGACGCTGCTTGTCGGTGGGCCTTGCGCGACTCATCACGCGCAGCTTCGGCACAAGGTTGAAGGCGTCTTCGTCCGAAAGGGCGGCGAAGTCGGGTCCCGTGATTTGCGCCTCGGCCGGTGTTTCCTTGTCCCATATTCCTATCTGGCGCGCTATCTCGATAGCCGTTGCCGACGTGTCGCCGGTTACTATCTTCACCTGTATTCCCGCGCTGATACACTGTTTCACAGCGTCGGGCACGTCGGGGCGTATCGGGTCGCTGATGGCCGTTACCGCCTGGAATGTCAGCTTGGGTCCTGCGGCGATGGCGGCCATGTCAGGCTGCTCTCCGCCGTCAAGCGTGCGGTATGCGAAAGCCAGCGTGCGCATGGCCTGGTTCTGGTAACCGCGCAGGCGGTTGGTGATTTCCGCGCGTGCGGTGTCGTCGATGTCGCACATCGACATGATTATCTCGGGCGCGCCCTTCACCATCAGCACGCGCTTGCCGCCTGCCTTTCCGACGGTAGCCATGTACTTTCTCTCGGTCGAGAAAGGCAGCTGCGCCTCCATGTATTCGTCCTTGCGAAGCTCCTTGTAGTCGACTCCGGCCTTTTCAAGCCACAAGAGCAGGGCTATCTCCGTAGGGTTGCCGATGCCCTTTTCGCCTTCCGCGTCGAGGTGGGCGGTGGTGTTCAGTGCTATCGACGAGCGGAAAAGCGCGTCGTCGGTGTCATACTGCTGCATCTCGGCCACCTGCATCTTGTTCTGCGTCAGCGTGCCGGTCTTGTCGGTGCAGATTACCGTCACGGCACCCATTGTCTCGCAGGCGTGCAGCTTGCGCACGAGGTTGTTGTTCTTCAACATGCGCCTCATGTTGAGCGCGAGGCTGAGGGTTACGGCCATAGGCATGCCCTCGGGCACGGCCATAACTATCAACGTGACGGCCATCATAAAGTATTTCAGCACCACTTCGGCCATCTTCAGGTAGTCGGTTGAATGCCAGATGCCGTCCGCATCGACGATGATGTCGCGGCCAAGGAAGATGACGAAGGCGGCTACCGATATGCCGATGCCGAACTTGCTGATGAGCTTCGCCAGCTTGTCAAGCTGGAGGTTGAGCGGCGTTTTCACTGATGTTATCTCGGTGCTGGCGCGCGACACCTTGCCTATTTCGGTCGCATCGCCCACCTCTGTCACCTGAAACGAGCCGCGGCCGTTCATCACCATGGTGCTGCGCAGCACCTTCGACGAGGGGTAAGTGGCCTCCTTGTCGTTCTTTTCCGGGTCGGCGTGCTTGGTGATTATCGGTTCGCCGGTGAGCGACGACTCGTCTATTTGCAGGTCGGTAGACTCTATCAGCGTGCCGTCGGCGGGTATCTCGTCGCCTACTTCGATTATGACGACATCGCCCACGACAACGTCTTTCCTCGCGATTTCAACCACCTTGCCGTCGCGCCTCACCTTTACGGGCGACTCCTCGCCAAGGGCGGTGAGCACGTTGAACTTCTTTGCGGCGTCCATCTCGAACCAGAAGCCGATTGTGGTAGCCAGGACAATGGCAAGGATGATGCCTATTGTCTCGATGTATTCGCCGTGGATGGCGGCCAGGCCGAGCGAAACCACTGCGGCTACAAGCAAAATCTTGATGATGGGGTCCTTGTATTTGTCAAGGTAGAGTTTCCAAAGCGGCGTGCGCTTGGGAGGAGTCAGAGTGTTTTCGCCGTGCTCCCTGCGGCTTTTCTCGACATCGCCGGCGCTCAAACCTCTGAGGTTTGAGTACAGCGGATTAATCTCGTTGCTCATTTAAAAGTCAAAAATGATAAAATTAATAATGCCTTGCAAAATTACTGAAAATAGCTGAAAACAACCGACGGCAAGGCGCATTATCACGCATTTTTAACGTATCTTATTTATAAAGGTGAGAAAGTGAGAGGGTGAGAAGGTGAGAAAAAGGGTTGAAAAGTTAGAAATAATATCCAAAAATCTTTCTTTCCTTTTTATTTTCTCACCTTCTCACCCTCTCACTTTCTCACCTTTCAATAAATTTCTCCACATCAACGTAGCCGCCGGTTGCCTTCGTCGCGTAGTTGTAGATGGCGAAGCGCGTGCCGGTGAAGTGGCGGCGGTAGTCGAAGCGCATCTTGAAGTCGCCGCCGGCGGCCGTCCACTGCTTGCCGTCAAGGCTGTAATGGAAGCGCGCGATGTCGCGGCCCGGACGGAAGTCGGCGTCGATGCGCAGCCACACGCGCTGCGCGTCGAGCGGCGCGCGGTAGCGCTCGTCGCGCTCAACGGCTGTCACCGCCTTGGTCTTGTCGTCAAGGGCTACGCTCTCGGCGGTCATCACCACGTATTTCTTTCCGCCCTCGCAGACTACCGAGAGCAGGCCTGCGTCGCCGTTGAACGCGCTGAAACCGGCCACGTCGCCGTCGCGCATACCTTGCAGGTCAAGCTCGACAGTGGCCGAAGTCTGCGGCCCAGGCATGCGCTGCGTAAGCGTGTTGGGGGCGAGGAAGATGTTTGGCGCTATGCGCGATGTCTTCAGCCGCAGGCAGCCCGGCCTTTCGGTGAGGCTCCACGCCGCGTCTACGGGGTTGTGGTTCCACTGCCAATGTATGTCGAGACGCGGCTTGTCGAAGTCGTCGGAAACCACCAGCGGTCCGGCCGAATATCCCTGCACGGGCTTGCGCATCACTGCGGGCACCTGCCCGTCGGCGTCGCCAAGCATCGGCCATCCGTCCTTCCATGTGCACGGCATGAGGGTGAGCACGCGGCCTACGGCGTCCCTGTCCTGGAAAATCACGCCGTACCAGCTGCCGTCCTCGGCATCGACGATGCAGCCCTGCCCCACATACGGGAAGCCGCCGAAGGCCGACTCAAGTATCACTTTCTTCTCCCACGGCCCGGTGATGCTGTCAGCCCGGTAGCACACCTGCCGCCGCTTGCCGCCATTTGGCCATGAAATCATCAGCAGGTAGTACTTGCCCCGGTACTTCACGGCGCGGCTGCCTTCAAGCAGTCCAGTCTCGGTGGAGTCGCGCTCGAATATCTGCATGTCAACGCCTCCGGGCTGCACGTCGGTAAGGTCGGGCTTCAGCTCACGCAGACGGCCCGTGCCGTAGAACATGTATGCACGCCCGTCGTCGTCGAAAAACAGGGATGCGTCGTGGAAATGGGGCAGCCTTGAATACAGCGTCCAGCCCTTCCGGGGGTCTTTGGTGGTGTAGACAAAGCCCTTCCAAGGCTCGTCGTTGGGCGAGAAGTAGGCGTAGAACGTGCCGTCATGGTAGCGCAGCGACGTTGCCCACTGGCTGCGCCCGTACACCGTTCCGCCCTGCATGTCGTAACGGGGCGTCTCCTCAAGCCGGTCGTACAGGTAGCTCACGATGCTCCAGTTTACCAAGTCCTTCGAGTGCATCACGGGCGCTCCGGGAGCGTAGTGCATCGTGGTGTTCACCATGTAGTAGTCGCTGCCCACGCGGATGACGTCGGGGTCGGGCACGTCGAGCCACAGCACGGGGTTTGAGAACGTGCCGTCGCCGTTGTCACCCGTGCGTTCCTGTCCACAGGCCGGGACGTATGATAGCATGCCAAGCAGCAACGCGCAAACGGCTGACAGCCAGCGTGTTGGCAACACGTGGCCTTTTGCGCTGCGAAAGGCCGTGTTTTGAATTGTGAAAGGTCGCCTTTCGCAGTGCGGAATACGGCCTTTTATCTTTTCGTTTTTCATGATTGAATATTTTTTTAGTTGAGAATTAAGAGTTGAGAATGGAGAACTGAAAGTCAGCGTTAAGCTAATTATGATTACCTTTTGCCACAATAAACCGAACTCAAGGGACAAAGGTAATAATAATTCTCCATTCTCAAACCTCAATTTTCAATTAAAATTCTTCACTCTTCACTCTTCGTTCTTCACTACACTTGCCGCGCACTCGCCCATCACTTTATATCCGTCGGGGTTGGGATGGAGCCAGTCCGACTGGAGGTTTTCCTGCAAAGCTTCAGGATTTTGTGGGTCGAGTGTGGCCTTGTCGAAGTCAATCACTCCGTCATATACATCTGCCGTGCGTATCCATTTGTTGACAGCCTGGCGCGCCTTCTCGTGGGTGTCGCTGTAGAAGGAGCTGTTCTTGAACGGCATTATTGTGCCGCCGTACACGCGCATGCCCTTTTCCTTGGCCTTCTTGGCGAAGAGCGTGTAGAACTTTGTAAGCATGCGCACGGTGTTCGCGCCGTCGTCGCCTATGCCGCCGATGTCGTTCACGCCCTCGAATATCACCAGGTCAGTGACTCCCTGCTGCGCGAGGATGTCGCGGTCGAAGCGCTCCGAGGCCGGCGCCGACAGTCCGCCGCTTATCACGCAGTTGCCGCCTATGCCGAGGTTGATTACCGCCACCTTGCCGCCCAGCTGCTCGGCAAGCACGTCTGTCCAGCGGTTCTGCGCGTCGGTGGTGGTGCCGCGCCCGTCGGTTATGCTGTTGCCGAGGCACGCTATGCAGCGTGTCGACACCGGAGCCTCAACCTCAAGGGCGGAGATGCTGTACCAGTGCTCGAACGTCTCGACAGAAGTGAACGCCGCCGTGGGCGCAACCTCGCCTGCCGCGAGGTATGACGTGGTGCGCGAACCGCGGTGGGTCGTCGCCTTTTCGGGCACCTTGCCGTATGTGATTGTCACCGAAAGGCGCTGCAAGGGCTTCAGGCTGTACCTTGCAACATCGGTATATACGGCCTTGCCCGGCTCAATGGTGACGCTTCTGTTGCCGTTGAAAGTAAGGTAAGTGGCGGTCTTCGGGCTGATTTCCTCGCCTCCGCCGGTGTCGGCTATGTACACCGACTTGATTTCAACGGGCTGCTGGCTCTTCTCGTTTGACAGTTGCAGGCGCAGCTTCTCGCCGCCGATGCTCACGTGGATAACCTGCCGCAGGGTGTTGCCGGCAAGCGTTGTCTTGGGCATGTCGCTCTCCGCCAATGGGGCTTCGATGGCCGTCGCCCATGTGGCCGTCCACTTTGTCTGCGCCTTTACGGCCATGCAGGCCAGCAGCGCGATGACTGATGTAAGGATAAGTTTATTCATAGTGTATCGTTGTTGTTTTGGTTATTCACAGGCAAAGACACTGCGCACGGGAACAAGGAGAACCGGCTCTTATGTTCCCGAATGCAGTATATCTTCCGCAAAAATAAGCATTTGTAACGACAAAAACGTATCAATGCGGACAAAACGTATGTTTTACCCGCATTTTCAGATTATTTGCCAAACAGCATTTCGGGCGCGCCGAAGTAGCTGGGACGGGCGTTGTCGGGGTTGACAACCATACGTTCGAGCACCACCTCGGGGTCAATCATCGTCAGGCGGAGCGTGTGCAGGCCGCTGCCGGCCACCGGCAGGCGCACCACAAGCCACCGCAGGTTGTCGAACACGTCGCTGCGCATGCGCTGCCCGTAGCCCGTAAGGCTTACGCCAGTTTCCACACCGGGCAGCGGTTTGAGGTTTGGCGACTGTGCAAGGTTCTGCGGCGTGTACTCACCGAACGTGTCTACAAGTCCCTGACGGGCGTCAACTACGGTGGGCGCGTCGCCGTCAAGGCTAACGCCGAGGCGCAGTCCGCGCTCCGGCTGCACGTCCTGTACGGGCAGGATGCCTATGCACAGGGTAACGGTATCGGCCTCGGGCAACAGCAACTGATACTCAAGCGCGGCGCGTCCGGCCGTGTCTTCGCCGTCAGGTTGCCGCCATGCAGCGTCCGCCCCCATGCAGCCCTCGCCGCGTCCGAGGCCGGGCAACACCGTCCATGACACGTCCTTGCCTGCCACGTTGCGGCTGAACATCACGGCAGGGACGGAGAACTCCGTGCCGGAAAGGTTGCCGAAGAACGGCCCTTCGGCCTTCGGCGCGTCATACTTCACCGCCGTTACGGCCACCTCGACAGTCTTTCCGCCGCCTTGCAGCTCAACCGTCGCCGTGTTGCGGCCTGCCTTCGCCTTGCTCCAGTCAATGCCAACGCCGATGCGACGCTCAACATTCAGTCCGTTGAGTGAAGAGTGAAGAGTGGAGAGTGAAGAATTTTCTTGTGATGAAGAACGCTTGTTTTTCCGTCCGTCGCCATTCAATTCTTCGTTCTTCCCTCTTCGTTCTTCACTCAAAACAATCCAAGGCTCGCCGGCTTTTGCCGTAAAGCGGAGCGTGCCTGCGCCGCGGTTGAACACGTCGATGTAGTAATTCTGGTTGAGAAGAGC
>ENA-ORSY01000841-ORSY01000841.1-human-gut-metagenome-genome-assembly--contig:-NODE-841-length-26513-cov-14.654093_pt1 | contig 26513 bp, 18 predicted proteins | sample MGYA00242193_ERZ509160 | MGnify/ENA primary metagenome ERZ509160 (study PRJEB26280, sample SAMEA2338670) | human gut metagenome | biome: human gut; feature: human-associated habitat; material: faeces...
CGCTGCATGTTGGCGCCCATCAGGGCGCGGTTGGCGTCGTCGTTGGGCAGGAAGGGGATCATGGCCGTGGCGATGGACACCATCATACGGGGGGAGATGTCCATATAGTCCACGTATTCCGGCTCCACCTGGATGGTCTCGTCCTGGTGGCGGCAGGTGATACGGGGGCCGATGAGGCAGCCGTTCTCGTCCACCGGCTCGGCGGCCTGGCAGACCACATACTGATCCTCCACGTCGGCGGTCATATAGGTGATCTCGTCGGTGACATGGCCGGAGGGCCGGTCCACTCGGCGGAAGGGGGCCTCGATGAAGCCATACTCATTGACCCGGGCATAGGTGGCCAGATAGGAGATCAGGCCGATGTTGGGACCTTCAGGGGTCTCGATGGGGCACATGCGGCCATAGTGGCTGTAGTGCACGTCGCGGACCTCCATGTTGGCGCGCTCGCGGCTGAGGCCGCCGGGGCCCAGGGCGGACAGACGCCGCTTGTGGGTCAGCTCGGCCAGGGGGTTGGTCTGGTCCATGAACTGGCTCAGGGGGCTGGAGCCGAAGAACTCCTTGATGGCTGCGGTAACGGGCCGGATGTTGATGAGGCTCTGGGGCGTGACAATGTCCAGATCCTGGATGGTCATCCGCTCCCGGATGACCCGCTCCATGCGGGAAAAGCCGATGCGGAACTGGTTTTGCAGCAGCTCGCCCACGCAGCGCAGGCGGCGGTTGCCCAGATGGTCGATATCGTCCTTGGACACCAGGCCGTGGGCCAGGACGTTCATATAGTTGATGGAGGTGAGGATGTCGTCGATGATGATGTGCTTGGGCACCAGGCGGTCCGCCTGCAGGCGGCACTGCTCGATGAGCTCCTCGCCCTGATACTGACTCAGCAGCTCCTGCAGCACGTCGAAGCGCACCCGCTCCTTGATGCCGCAGGCCGTCTTGGGGTCAAAGTCCACATAGCGGCTCATGTCGCACATGCGGTTGGTGAAAATGCGGATGATGTCGCCGTTTTCCAGCTGGACCTTCACCATACCCACGCCGATGGCGTCCAGGGTGCGGCAGTCGTCTCCGGAGAGGACGTGGCCCTCCTCCAGCAGCAGCTCGCCGGTGGCGGGGTCGGCTACGGGCTCGGCCAGCTTCTGGCCCTTGGCCTGGGTCCACAGGGTCAGCTTCTTGTTGAACTTATACCGGCCCACGGTGCTCAGGTCATACCGCCGGGGATCGAAGAACAGGTTCTGCATCAGGGTCTCGGCGGAGTCCAGCGTGGGCGGCTCGCCGGGGCGCTGCTTGCGATAGATCTCCAGCATGGCCTCCTCATAGGATTTGCAGGTGTCCTTTTCCATGGTGGCCACAATGCGGGGATCGTCGCCGAAGCGGTCCAGGATATCGGCGTCGGTTTTCAGGCCCAGGGCCCGGATCAGGCAGGTGATGGGCAGCTTGCGGTTCTTGTCGATGCGGACCCAGAACACCTCGCTGCTGTCGGTCTCATACTCCAGCCAGGCGCCGCGGTAGGGGATCACCGTGGACGTCAGCAGGGGCAGGTCCGTTTTCAGGTCGATCTCCTTGCCGTAGTAGATGCCGGGGGAGCGGACGATCTGGCTGACCACCACGCGCTCGGCGCCGTTGATGACGAAGGTGCCGCCATGGGTCATCAGGGGGAAATCGCCCATGAAGATCTCCTGCTCCTTGATTTCGCCCGTCTCCTTATTGTGCAGGCGGACGCTGACCTTCATGGGGGCGGCATATGTGGCGTCCCGGGCCTTGCACTCCTCCACGTCGTACTTGGGCTTTTCGTCCATGCTGTAGTCGATGAAGCTCAGCTCCAGGTTGCCGGCATAGTCGCCGATGGAGGCCACGTCGGCAAAAACCTCCCGCAGGCCGGTGTCCAGGAACCACTGATAGGATTTCTTCTGGATCTCCAGCAGGTTGGGCATCGCCATGACCTCTTCGTGTCTGGCAAAGTTCTTGCGCAGGGTCTTGCCATAATACTTGTCCTTGGCCATCTTCAATACTCACGCCTTTCTTTTCGCATTTTCTCCGTGCTTTTCCTCAGGGAACGGCTCTCCACCGATTTGACACGCGGGGGCGAGTTGTTTGTTTTCGCACTGTTCCACTTGTAATTTCGGGGGAAAGCTGGTATCATAACAGTAGATTGAAATGGGGTTTTAGCCCCATTTTCCCAATATAGCGTCTCATTGTACCATAGACGCGCCTGCTTTGTCAACATAAAACACTGCCTCGCCCGAAATTTTTTCGTGGCTGCGGTGTTTTTTTATTTTCCGCCTCCCGCACCTCCGGTCCATCCGCAGGGGCGGACGACTCTGTCCGCCCGAAACCAACAATCCAGCGGTGCATTTTTCCATACAAAAAGCAGCCCATCGGCTGCTTTTTGTGTGAGCTTGTCAAAAATCCTTTTTGACAATATGTTTTCAGAACAGGCCGGGAATGTTCAGCCCGCCGGTGACGGAGCCCATGGCGGACTCCATAGCCTCCTCCGCCTGGCGCAGGGCCTCGTTAACGGCGGAGATCACCAGGTCCTGGAGCATCTCCACATCCGCCGGGTCCACAGCGTCGGGCTGAATGGTCAGCGCCGTCACCTGCTTCTTGCCGGATACGGTGGCCTGCACCGCGCCGCCGCCTACGGAGGCGGTGAAGCTGCTCTCCTCCACATTCTTCTGGGCAGCTTCCATATCCTGCTGCATCCTGGCCAGCTTCTGCTGCATTTGCTGCTGCTGGCGCATCATCCCGGCGCTGCCGCCGAACCCGTTGCGGGCACTGTATCCCTTAGCCATGTCGCATTCTCCTTTATATTACGAAATATTGCTTATTTGATCTTGAAATTTTCCAGCTGCTGGCCCTGGGCCGCCACCTCATCCAGCTTATCCGGGGTCTTTTCCGCCGGAGGCTCCTCCCAGGGCGGCGTCTGATCTTCGGGAGCCGCCGTTTCCGCCGGAGGCTGGGGCTCCGGGGCCTTTGCGGGAGCCGGTTTTGGCTCCGGGCGGGGCTTCCGGGGGGCGGACTTTTTTCCGGCGGGGGCCGGTGCGCCGCCAACGGTCAGCACCACCCGGACGGTTTGTCCCTCTGCGGCGGAGGCCACCTCCTGGAGCACATGGAGCACCGAGTTGTTGTTCAGGGAGTCCCGGACGAACTCGTTCTGGCAGTACAGCGTCAGGCAGTCGCCGTCCACCGCTCCCTGGACCATGTTCAGAAACACCCGGTGGTTCACCGCCAGGCGGCCCTGGCAGTGCTCCTTCATGGCGTCCCATTTGCCGGTGTCGCCCACCACGGCGGCGGCCCTGGCAGCCGCCGGTTCGGAAGCGGGCCTGTTGGCCGGACGCTTGGCAGGCGGTTCTTCGTCCGGAATATCGAATATCCGTTCCCGGTTCCCGGGCTCCTGGGGCAGGGGCGGCTCCTCCGGCATGGGAGGGCGATCCTCCGCCGGTTCGTCCCGGCTTATCCCGGTGCTGTCCCGGGACACAGGGGCCGGTTTCGGGGACATCCCACTGTTTTGCGGGACAGTTTTTATTGAAATTCCGTTAGATATCTGATCCTCCAGCCGGTCGATCCGCTGGCTCAGGGCCGTCAGGTCGCCGGAAAGACCTTCGTCGCACAGGCGCAGCAGACACAGCTCCGCATCCGTCCGGGGCTGGAAGCTGTCTCCCAGCCCGGCGCAGCAGGCCTGGATGGTCTCCGTCAGATACAGAAACCGCCGCATGGGCTGGCTGCCGGAAAGGGACTTCAGGGTCTTGGTATCGTATATACCCGTCAGCAGGGCGGCGGCCCCGTCGGGGGCGGCCTTGAGAATGGTCATGTCCCGGGCCAGGTCCCCCAGCTCCCCCAGCATGGCGGCCACATCCTTGCCGCCCCGGTACAGCTCATCCAGCCGGGTCAGGGCCCCGGCGGCATCCCGCCGGAGGATGCAGTCCATCAGCTCCACCGTCTGGACGCTGCCGGCCAGGCCCAGAATGTCCAGCACCGTGCGGCTGTCCAGCCGGCCCTGGGCCACCCGGCACTGGTCCAGCAGGCTCAGGGCATCCCGGAGAGCGCCGTTGGCCATGCGGGCCAGGATCTCCGCCCCGTCGGGGGCCAGGGGAATATTTTCGGCCCCGGCAATGCGCAGCAGGTGCTTTTCCATATCCCGGGGCAGGATGCGCTTGAAATTGAAGCGCTGGCACCGGGAGAGAATGGTGGCCGGAACCTTGTGCAGCTCCGTGGTGGCCAGAATGAACATCAGGTGCTCCGGCGGCTCCTCAATGGTCTTGAGCAGAGCGTTGAAGGCCTGGGTGGACAGCATGTGGACCTCGTCGATGATATAGACCCGCTTTTTCAGCACCGTGGGGGTATAGACCGACTCGCTGAGCAGCTCCCGGATGTCGTCCACCCGGCTGTTGCTGGCAGCGTCCAGCTCCGTCACGTCCAGCAGGGAGCCGCTGTCGATGCCCCGGCAGGCCTCGCACCGGTTGCAGGGGGCCCCGTCCTCCGGGTGCAGACAGTTGACGGCCTTGGCCAGGATCCGGGCGCAGGTGGTTTTGCCGGTGCCCCGGGTGCCGGTGAACAGATACGCGTGGGCCGTGCGGCCCTCGGCCACCTGGCGCTGGAGCGTGCCGGTGATGTGGTCCTGGCCCACCACCTGGGAAAACGTCTTGGGCCGCCATTTGCGGTACAGTGCCTGATACATGAAGCAGCCCTCCCTTTGCGTTTGCGTAAAAATAAAACTCCTCCGCTGCCAGCCGCGGGGCCGGTGGACTCGCGGCACATGGATGATCCCTCTTAATGCTGCTCGGTTCCCCGCCTGACATGATTCGTGGGTATCCATTGCGCGAGACCGGCTCCGCAGCTGGCGGCGGAGGAGTCGTTATGCAGATATCCTATCACATTTCGATCCCGTTGGCAACTGGAATTTTTTTCGCAGGGGGATTCATAGAAATTTAACACAAAAGCCGACGTTCCGCGCTTGTGAGAAAAAATTTTTTATGGTATACTCCAATAATACTGAGAAAGTATCTGCCCGGCGGGCAGTTTTTTTAACGGAAGGAGACCGATATGGACTCAAACAACAGAAACAATCGAAACGGCGGAAACAAGAAGAACAACAAAAACCTGCGCAGCGTCATCTCTCTGATTGGCTGGGCCCTGGTGCTGACGCTGGTATTCAACTACATCCTGGCCGCCACCAGCGGCGGAAGGAGCTTTGAGGTCCCCTACAGCGAGATGATGGACCTGGTGGAGCAGGACCAGATCAAGGAGATCCAGCTGAAGGACGGCGTACTGTACGCCACCCCGGTGGACGGATATACCTATACCGAAAAGACGGACAACAAGTACCGGGAGCCCAAGACCTATACCCAGAGCGAAAAGTCCAAGCTGACCCTGTATACCACCTATCTGACGGACACCCGGCTGCTGCCGCTGCTGGATGAGCACAATGTGGAGTATTCCAGCCCCGTCAAGAGCTCCTGGAGCGTCCTGGGAGACATCCTGGTGATGTATGTCCTGCCGATGGTGCTGATGATCGGACTGTTCCTGCTGGTGATGCGGATCGCGTCCAAAAACGGCGGGGGCATCGGCGGCATCGGCAACGTGGGCAAGTCCAACGCCAAGGTGTATATGGAAAAGCAGACCGGCGTCACCTTCAAGGACGTGGCCGGTCAGGATGAGGCCAAGGAGTCCCTGGAGGAGATCATCGACTTCCTCCACAACCCCGGCAAATACACCGCCATCGGCGCCAAGCTGCCCAAGGGCGCGCTGCTGGTAGGCTCCCCCGGCACCGGCAAAACGCTGCTGGCCAAGGCCGTGGCCGGCGAGGCCAACGTGCCGTTCTTCTCCATCTCCGGCTCGGACTTTGTGGAGATGTTCGTGGGCGTGGGCGCGTCCCGGGTCCGTGACCTGTTCAAGGAGGCTGCCAAGGTGGCTCCCTGCATCATCTTCATCGACGAGATCGACACCATCGGCAAATCCCGGGACGGCGGACGCTTCGGCGGCAACGACGAGCGGGAGCAGACCCTGAACCAACTGCTGGCGGAGCTGGACGGCTTCGACCCCAGCAAGGGCGTTATCGTTCTGGGCGCCACCAACCGGCCGGAGGTGCTGGATAAGGCGCTGCTGCGGCCCGGCCGCTTCGACCGGCGCATCACCGTGGACCGGCCCAATCTGGCGGGCAGACTTGCCACCCTGCAGGTCCACACCCGGAACATCCGCCTGGCGGAGGACGTGAACCTGGACAAGATCGCCCAGGCCACCGCAGGCTGCGTGGGCGCGGACCTGGCGAACCTGGTGAACGAGGCGGCCCTGCGGGCCGTGCGCAAGGGCCGCAAGGCCGTGAACCAGAACGACCTGCTGGCGGCCTTTGAAACCGTCATCGCAGGCTCCGAGAAGAAGGGCACCGTCATCACCCAGGAGGAAAAGCGCATCATCGCCTATCACGAGGTGGGCCACGCCCTGGTGGCGGCCAAGCAGAAGAATGCCCAGCCCGTCAGCAAGATCACCATCGTGCCCCATACCCAGGGAACTCTGGGCTACACCCTGCACCTGCCGGAGGAGGAGAAGTTCCTCATGTCCAAGGAGGACATTCTGGCGGAGATCCGGACATTGCTTGCCGGCCGGTCCTCGGAGGAGATCGTGTGCAACACCATGACCTCCGGCGCAGCCAACGACATCGAGCGGGCCACGGAAATGGCCCGGAACCTGGTGGCCCGCTTCGGTATGTGCGACGAGTTCGACATGATGGCCCTGGGCACCGTGCAGAGCCAGTATCTGGACGGCGGGTACTCCATGACCTGCGCCCAGGAGACGTATGCCGCGGCGGACCGGGCCACCATTGCCATCATCCGCCAGTGTCATCAGGACGCCAGGAAGCTCCTGGAGGAAAACCGGGAGCTGCTGGACAAAATCGCGGCGTATCTGCTGAAGAAGGAGACCATTACCGGTCAGGAGATGATGGCCATCATCGAGGGACGGGACCCGGAAACCGTGGACAACTACGGCGCCACCCGGGAGGAGGACCAGAAGCTGTTCCGTCCCTCCACCCCGGACGTGATCGATCCCCCGGCCAGGCACATCAATATCGTGTCCCAGCCTATCCCCATGCCGGACTTTGATAAGAAGGACGAGAAGCCAGAGGGGCAGCCCCAGGATAAGCCGGAGGACCAGAGCGAGCATGGCCAGAGCAAGGAATAAACAGCGGAAATAAGCATACCAAAAGGAGACGGGCCGCGGCCCGTCTCCTTTTGAGCTTGTCAAAAAAGGGTGTTGCCCTTTTTTGACAGTCTGGTCTGCCAGGGATTGGCCCCAGTGTGCCAGCCGATAAAGCGAAAACGTTTCCACGGATTCACCTTATTGAAACAACGTTTTTCGACTTGATTTTCTCATTGTTTTGTGCTATATTGGGATGGCATCTGAAAAGAGGAAGCGGAGGATGACTCCGCCTTGAGAAAGGGGGCGCCGCCGGATGGGCCTGTACATAGGAAAAGTGGATCGCAGGTGGCTGTCCCGGGTGCTCCTGATCATGCTGGCGGACATCATCGGCATCATGGGCTCGTACCTGCTGGCCCTGTGGGCACGGTTCGACTTCCACTTTACGGATATTCCCCAGGAGTTTGTGGACGGATATCTGCACACCATCTGGTGGTGGGTGCCGGTCTGCCTGGCGGTGTTCTGGCTGTGCAACCTATACAACAGCATCTGGCGGTTCGTCAGCGTGGACGCGCTGATGCGGATCATACTGGCCTATGTGCTTCTGGGCGGGCTGAGCTTTGCATGCGTGGCGCTGTTTGGGGTGCATATGCCCCGGTCCTATTATGTGTGGGGCCTGTTCTTCAGCTTCTTCTGCACCTCCGGCATCCGCTTTTTCTATCGCGGGATGCGGTACCTGCGCAACCGGGCGCCTCTGGCCCGGAAAAATGCGGAAAACGTCATGATCATCGGCGCAGGCCAGGCCGGGCGGCAGCTGATCCGGGAATACGCCGTCAGCAGTCATCTCAACAGCCGGGTGGCCTGCATCATCGACGACAACCCCGTCAAGCGGGGCCGCATTCTGGAGGGTGTGCGCGTTGTGGGTGCGCGGCGGGACATTCCCCAGGCCGCCAGGCAATTCGATATCGACAAGATCGTGTTCGCCATTCCGTCGCTTCAGGGCGCCGGAAGGCAGGAGATCCTCAATATATGCAGCACCACCGGCTGCCAGATCCAGGTGGTGCCGGGCATGTATCAGCTGGTCAACGGTGAGGTCACCATCAGCAAGCTCCGCCGGGTGGAGCTGCAGGACCTGCTGGGCCGGGACCCCATCCAGGTGAACCTGGAGGAGATCTGCGGCTATATCAACGACAAGACGGTTCTGGTCACCGGAGGCGGCGGCAGCATCGGCAGCGAGCTGTGCCGTCAGATCGCCCGGCACAGGCCCCGGCGGCTGGTGATCTTCGACATTTACGAAAACAACGCCTACGACATTCAGATGGAGCTGCGCCGGGAGCACCCGGAGCTGACGCTGGAGGTGTGCATCGGGTCCGTGCGGGACCAGCAGCGGGTGGATAACCTGCTGGATACGTACCGGCCGGACCTGATCTTCCACGCGGCGGCCCACAAGCATGTGCCCCTGATGGAGGACAGCCCCAACGAGGCCATCAAGAACAACGTGTTCGGCACCTATAAAATGGCCCGGTCCGCCGCCCGGCACGGGGTAAAGCGCTTTGTGCTGATCTCCACGGACAAGGCGGTGAACCCCACCAACATCATGGGCGCGTCCAAGCGCCTGTGCGAGATGGTGGTGCAGATGATGAACCGGCGCAGCGAAACGGAATTTGTGGCGGTGCGGTTCGGCAACGTCCTGGGCAGCAACGGCAGCGTGGTGCCCCTGTTCGAGCAGCAGATCGCCCACGGGGGACCGGTGACGGTGACGCATCCGGAGATCACCCGGTTTTTCATGACCATTCCCGAGGCGGTGTCCCTGGTTCTGCAGGCGGGGTATTATGCCAGGGGCGGCGAGATCTTTGTGCTGGACATGGGCCAGCCGGTGAAGATCGACGACATGGCCCGGCAGCTGATCCGCCTGTCCGGCTACGAGCCGGATGTGGATATCCCCATCATCTATACCGGCCTGCGGCCCGGAGAGAAGCTGTACGAGGAGCTGCTGATGGACGAGGAGGGCCTGCGGGAGACCGCCAACCAGCTCATCCACATCGGCCAGCCCATCAACATGGACGACGAGGCCTTCTGCCGCCAGCTGGCGGTGCTGGAGCGGGCCTGCCAGAGCAACAGCCCGGACATCCGCCAATATGTGGCGGACATGGTGCCCACGTATCACCCCAAAACAGATCAAAGCGCATAAAAGCATCCCTTTGGCCGGAAACGCCAAAGGGATGCTTTTTGCGTGATGCGGCGGTTTCGCCGGCGGAGGGATGCAGGGGAGCGCCTTTCCTATTTTCCGGCGGCGATCTTGTCCTCGGTCTCCTGGCGGATGGCCTGGCGCAGGCGGGTCAGATACGGAGAGAAGGCGGCGTTTTCCTGAGCGTAGGTGCGGTTCAGGTCGTACTCCCGGGGCTCCCAGGTGTCGATGGGGGACTCGTTGTGCTGGATGACGGCCTCAAACTTGTCCAGAGCCTTGTAAATGCGGGCCTCCGTGGTCTCCAGCGCCGCCATCTCCCGGTACAATGCCCGCATCTGCGCATCATACGGGGCGGGCAGGGTGTCCACCCACGCCAGCAGCTGCCGCTCCTCGTCGGCCTCGTCCGCCGCCGTTTTGCGGAAGGTGGGGATGTCGCCGGTAAAGCACTCGCCCAGGTCGTGGATCAGGCACATGCGGATAACCTTGTCCATGTCGGCCTCCGGAAACTCGTCCCGCATCCAGTAGGCCATCAGGGCAATGCGCCAGCTGTGCCCGGCCACGCTCTCCGGCCGGCGGCGGGAGGTGCAGCAGTGGCGGGTGGTGTCCTTCAGCCGCTCTGCCGTGTGCAGGGCGGACAGCAGCTCGGTGGGATTCATAACGGTTCTCCTTTTTTCTCAGATTTCGACCAATTCGATCTCCGTGCCCCGGTCCCGGAGCAGGGCCAGCAGGGCCCGGACGGACAGCCACACCGTGGCGGTGTTGTCATTGGGATGAACGCCGATGCGGCCGCCGTCGAAATCCCGGTCCAGGCAGAAGCGGACAGCGTGGTCCCGGTCGTTCAGCAGCCCCAGCGGCGTCACGGAGCCGGGGGTCAGGTCCAGCAGCCGCAGCAGCTCCTCCGGGGAGGCGAAGCTCAGGCGGCGGGTGCCGTGGCGGCGCTGGAACTCCTTCAGGTCCACCCGCTTGCCGCAGCGGACGGTGATCAGATAATAGCTCCGCTTTTTGTCGTCCCGGACCAGCAGATTTTTGGCGTCGTCCTCCGGATACGGCATGTCCACGGCGGCGCACTCCTCCATGTTGAACACCGCCGGGTGCTCGGTGATCTCAAAATCCACGCCGTGGGCGCGGAGATAGTCATAGGTTTCCTGCTTGGTCATTGACCGGTTCCTCCTTAACGGGTTTTCTCCATTGTACCAGGCAGGGGCGGCGTTTGCAAGCCGTCTGCGGATGCCACGCAAAAGCTGTCTGCCGGAGCGGAAGCTTTGTGCAGTATGCGAATTTTCTTTTGCAGGGAAAAGCGTTATAATCGGGCGTAGATCACACCGAAGGGGACAGGCTATGAGCATCATTTTCTTCGACATTGACGGCACCATCATGGACGTGAACGGCAGCATCCCGCCCTCCGCCGCAGAGGCGGTGCGGCGGCTGCGGCAGGCGGGGCATCACTGCATTATCAATACCGGGCGGCCCCGGATCGCCATAGAGCCCCAGCTGCTGGAGCTGGCATTCGACGGGCTGGTGTGCTCCTGCGGCCAGTATATCCAGCTGGACGGCCGGGTACTGCGGCACGTGGGCTTTGACCGGGACACCAGCCGGAAAATCCTGGAGGCCGGGCGGCGGTGCCTGGTGGATATGTACTTTGAGGAGGCGTCGCACATCTGGGTGGATACGCCCCACCACCACCTGAACCGGGAGCTGGAAAACGCCGTGAAGCGCCTGGAGCGGGGCGGCGTCCGGGTGGGGCGGCCTGACGGCGACCCGGATTTCCACTTTGACAAGGTATGCGTCCTGGTGGGGCCGGACAGCCGGAGGGAGGAATTTCTGGCGGAGATGGCGCCCCTGTGCCAGATCATCGACCGGGGCGGCGGCATGTTCGAGCTGCCCATGCGGGGCTATTCCAAGGCGTCCGGCTGCCGGGCCGTGGCCCAGGCCCTGGGCGCAGACCTGGCCGACTGCTACGCCATCGGCGACAGTCCCAACGACCTGGAAATGCTGGCGTGTGTGGGACACCCCCTGGTCATGGGCGACGCCCCGGCAGAGGTGCAGGCCCAGGCGGAATACGTCACCGCGCCCCTGCGGGAGGACGGACTGTACCGGGCCATGGTTCATATGGGCCTGCTGCACGAATAACAAAAGCTCCCGGTGCGATAGCTGGGGTGGTCGTAAAACAGTTTCAGTCCCCGCAGCCATGCGGTGTTTACCTGACGATCGTTCAAGGGCAGTTATTGCAGCAGATGGACAAATAAATCGTGCACTTCTATGCACCTTTCGGTGTACGGTGTGGGTATCCCTTGCCTCTCCCTGTGGGAGAGGTGGCCGAGCGCGGCGAGGACGGAGAGGGCAAACGGCAAGACCCTCTCAGTCACCTGCGGTGACAGCTCTCCCAAAGGGAGAGCCAAGGGGCTGCACCCTGCTGCATGGTATGTTGGCATAAGAAATGGAGCGTATCTGTGTCGATACGCTCCATTAACTGTTTTTGCGGACTTATTTACCGGTTTACCGGGTCAGGAAGAACATCAGGGCAAACAGGATGCTGATGATCCAGGTGCCCACATTGATCTCCTTGATCTTGCCGGTGAAGATCTTCACGAACACATAGGAGATCAGGCCGAAGGCGATACCATAGGAGATGTTGTAGGTCAGGGGCATGAACGCCACGGTGACAAAGCCGGTCACGGCAGCGGCGGGATCGTCCCAGGCGATGTTGCGGACGTTGGACATCATCAGCACGCCCACATAGATCAGGGCCGCGGCGCAGGCGTAGGTGGGGATCAGCTGGGCCACGGGGGACAGGAACATGGCGATGAAGAACATCACCGCAGTAGCCATAGAGGCAAGACCGGTGCGGCCGCCCTCGGCCACGCCGGCAGAGGACTCCACGAAGGTGGTGACGGTGGAGGTGCCGCAGACAGCGCCGGCGCAGGTAGCGCAGGCATCAGCCAGCATGGCCCGGTCCATATTGGGAACGTTGCCGTCCTTATCCAGCATGTTGCCGGCAGAGCAGGCGCCGTACAGGGTGCCCAGGGTGTCGAACATATCCACCATGCAGAAGGCCAGCATGGTGGTCAGCAGCATCACCACGAAAGCGCCGGTGCCGTTGGCGGCAATGAAGGCGGAGAAGTCAAAGCCGGACTTGAACACCGCACCGAAGGCCTGGGTACCGAAATCGCGGAAGGCGCCGAAGAAGTCGGAGGTCAGGTTGGGGGCGATGGCAGAGGCATAGAAGCCGGGAACGGTGATCAGGCCCACCACATAATACACCACGGCAGCGCCCAGGATGCCCCACAGCACCGCACCGCGGACCTTCTTCTTGCTCATGGCGCCGATGGCGAACACGGCCAGCAGAGTGACCAGCATGGGGAAGATGGTGGCCCAGGTCTGGTCGCCGGTGAACACGTTGAAGGAGTGCAGGTTCACGCAGGTGGAGGAATCGTTGACCACGATGCCGGCATTCTGCAGGCCGATGAAGGCGATGAACAGGCCGATACCGGCGGAGATGGCCGCCTTGACCTCGTGGGGGATGGAGTCGAAGATGATCTTGCGCAGACCGGTAACGGTCAGCAGCACGAAGATGATGCCGTCAAACAGCACCAGCACCAGGGCGTTGGCATAGCTCAGGCCCAGGCCCACACACACGGTGTAGACAAAATAGGCGTTCAGGCCCATGCCGGAGGCCTGCGCCAGCGGCAGATTGGACAGCAGGCCGATGAGCAGGGTGCCCACCACGGCGGAAATAGCGGTGGCCACATAAATGGCCCCGTAGCTGACGCCCAGCACATCAGTGCCGTCGCCAAAGGGGTTCGAGAACATACCGGCATTGACCATCAGAATGTAGGCCATGGCCATAAAGGTGGTGATACCGGCCATGATCTCCGTCCGGACAGTGGAGCCCTTTTCGGTTACATGGAAGAAGCGATCCATAAACTCTCTCCTTTTATAAGTTTTCCGCTGCGCCTTCCGGCGCAGCAAACTCATTTTACCATCCCGGCCTTGTCCACGCAAGCCCCATTTTCGCCAATGACTGCCATTCTTCGGGGAATTGTGACAGTCGCTGTGAAAAGACTGCAAATTTTTGTGGAAATAACGAGGGTAAGCGGTGAGGACTGAGAAAAAGCGCGATTTTGTGTAAATCATCTTGCATTTCGTGAAAACTTTAGTATACTGGACATGCAGCGTGTGTTTCGCTGCAGAGAGATTTAAAAAAAGATAAGGAGAATGTACAAATGATTCTGGAACTCATCGCTACGATTCTGTCACTGGTAGGCTCCTGGATGGTCTATAAGAAGATGGGCCGTCAGGGCTGGGAGGGCATTGTCCCCATTTACAACACCTATGTCCTCTGCCAGGAGCTGTACGGCAACGGCTGGAAATTCCTCCTGCTCCTGATCCCCTTCTATAACATCTATTTCGGCATCAAGATGATGATCGACCTGGCCAAGGCCTTCAATCTGGGCGCGGGCTTCGGCATCGGCCTTCTGCTGCTGCCCTTCGTGTTCTGGCTGATCCTGGCCTTCGGCGGCGCGCAGTATAAGGACGGCAGCTACACCAACACCCAGCCCGACATGGTGGAGGATGTGGTCAACAAGGCCAAGGACGTCGTTTCCGGCAACCACAGCAACAACGAGGAGAATAATCAATAAGGCAAGCATTGACAAGCCCGCCCTGCGTTACCGCAGGGCGGGCTGCAGCTTGTCAAAAAGGATTTTTGACAAGCTGCAAAAGCATTTTCAAAACTTTCATGAAAGTTCTGAAAATGCGATGATTGAAAACGAAAGACACCCCTGATGGGTTTCTTTCGTAACTATCTTCCTTTCCGAAGGCAGAGGCAATCCTATTTTTTTGACAGTCTCAAGCCCGCCCTGCGTTACCGCAGGGCGGGCTGCTTTTTTACAGATTGACAGAAAAGGGGAGAGGCAGCAGCCTCTCCCTCTTTTGTTATCCTTGCTTTACTTGCCGAAGTAGCGGTTCAGCAGACCCTCGAAGGCCTTGCCATGACGGGCCTCGTCACGGGCCATCTCGTGGACGGTGTCGTGAATAGCGTCCAGGTTGTACTTCTTGGCCAGCTTCGCCAGCTCAAACTTGCCGGCGGTGGCGCCGTTCTCGGCGTCCACGCGCATCTGCAGGTTCTTCTTGGTGGAGTCGGTGACCACCTCGCCCAGCAGCTCGGCGAACTTGGCGGCGTGCTCGGCCTCCTCCAGGCCGGCCTTCTCCCAGTACATGCCGATCTCGGGATAGCCCTGGCGATGGGCCACACGGGCCATGGCCAGATACATACCCACCTCGCTGCACTCGCCCTCGAAGTTGGCGCGCAGACCGGCAATGATCTCCTCGCGGACCTCGGCAGGAACGTCCTCGCCGAACACCTTGCCTACGCCCACCACATGCTCGGCGGCCCAGGTCTTTTCCTCGGCCTGCAGGGTGAACTTATCGCCGCTGACATAGCACACCGGGCACTCAGCCGGGGGATTCTCGCCTTCATAAACGTAACCGCAAACAGGACAGACCCACTTTTTCATAGTAAATTTCCTCCGTTATATTCAGTATTTATTGGTTTTGGGAACCGTGGCTCCCTCATTGACATAATGCAGTATAACACGGAATCGGGTCCTTTATAAGTTGCAATTGCAACAATCGGAAAATTTTCCCGATTGTTTTTACGCCTGGGGCGGATCGTTCTCCACCAGCGCCTTGGCGCTGGCCGCCAGACCTGCCAGGCCCTGGATCTCGCTGGGGATAATGATCTTGGTGGCCTTGCCGTCGGCCATTTTCTCCAGAGCCTCCAGGCTCTTGAGCTTGATGACCTGGTCGTTGGGGGCGTTCTCGTTGAGCATGCGCATGGCGTCGGCCAGGGCCTGCTGCACCTTCATGATGGAGGTGGCCTCGGCCTCGGCGGCCATGATCTTGGCCTGCTTGGCGGCATCGGCCCGCAGAATGGCGGACTGCTTCTCGCCCTCGGCTACCAGGATCTTGCTGGCCTTCTCGCCCTCGGCCTGAAGGATGGACTCCCGGCGCTCGCGCTCGGCCTTCATCTGCTTTTCCATGGCGTTCTGGATCTCGCGGGGAGGCAGGATGTTCTTCAGCTCCACGCGGTTGACCTTGATGCCCCAGGGGTCCGTGGCCTCGTCCAGGATGGTGCGCATCTTGGCGTTGATGGTATCCCGGGAGGTGAGGCTCTGGTCCAACTCCAGCTCGCCGATGATGTTGCGCAGGGTGGTGGCGGTGAGGTTCTCAATGGCGTTCATAGGATACTCCACGCCGTAGGTATACAGCTTGGGGTCGGTGATCTGGAAATAGATCACGGTGTCGATCTGCATGGTGACGTTGTCCTTGGTGATCACGGGCTGGGGGTCGAAATCCGCCACCTGCTCCTTCAGGCTGACCTTCTTCACCACCCGCTCAATGAACGGGACCTTCAGATGGAAGCCCACGCCCCACACGGAGTGGAACGCGCCCAGGCGCTCCACCACATAGGCCTTGGACTGCTGCACGATATAGATGTTGCGGACGATGACGATGAGCACCAGCACCACCAGAATGGCGATGGCTACTGCGCCGGGAACAGAGATGTTGTCGAACATACGATTTTCCTCCTGTTTTTATGTTAAGTATTGCAACGGACTTACACGGGCTCCACGAACAGGCGCACGCCCTCCATGCGGACGATCTTCACCTGTGCGTTGCGGGGAATGGGCTGGCCGCTTTCGCTGCGGGCCGTCCAGGTCATGCCGCCCACATACACCGCCCCGGTGGGCACGGCGTTGTCGATGGACTCGGTGACCCGGGCCGTCTGGCCCAGGACGCGGTCGGCGTTGGTGGCGGTAACGTCCTTGTGCAGCAGCTTCTTCACCAGGGGGCGGGTGGCCGCCAGGCACACGATGGACACCACAAAGAACAGGGCAATTTGCAGCCACACAGGGCCGCCGCAGATGGCGGCGATGAGTCCCGCCACAGAGCCCACCACGAACCAGATGGACGCCAGCCCCACGGTGACGGCCTCCACCACGCCGAAAATCACCATGGCGGCGATCCAGATAATGGTCATCATATCGGTGGTTCCTCCTTTCAGACAAAGCCCCAGCACCAGGGCCAGGGCCAGCGTCCCGGCCACTGCACCGAGACCCAGCCACTTTTCCCGGGGGGACAGATTGGCGAAAAACGCGGACAGCGCCGTTTTCAGGGTTTTCTCCGGCAGCGGCGGCGTATCCGGCGCGGGCTGCGCCGGGGCCTGCCGGGGCACCTCCTGGGAAAACAGCTCGTCCAGGGACACCTGATACCGGTTGCAGATATAGAGGATCTTTTCAATCTCCGGATAGCCCCGGCAGGATTCCCATTTGCTGACTGCCTGCCGGGATACGTTCAGCTCCGCGGCAAACTGCTCCTGGGTCAGTCCCGCCCGGCGGCGTACCTCCTGCAGCCGTTCTCCAAAGGCCATGGCTCCGTCCCTCCGTTTCTCTTTGGCCTTATCCTATCGGAAACGGGCCGCAATGTCTACCAACCTCCGTTTGCACCGGGAAAAAATCCGACGTTTTCCCCGCAACCTCAGGTTGTCATGGCTTCAGTATACTATAGTTTCGCCCGCCGCGCCACAACATTTTGAAAAAACACACGTTTTTTACAGAGCTGCCTGGTTTCCTTGACAAATACCGTCTCCCCCTGTATACTGTAGCCATCTGAGCAGAAAGGTGGTGCCCAGCATGAAGAACAATACCGTCATTATCGTGCCGGGGACCATCGTGCACCCGTAACGCGCCTGCCGGGGGAGGGAGCAGGCTCATTGCGGCTGTGGGAGCGTCCTCATGGGAGGGCGCTTTTTTTGCGCCCGGAAATCGTATCGGAAAAGAGAGAGTAAAAAAAGGAAGGAAGTGTCTGCGCTTTCATGGAAACCACCCAAAAGCTGTCCCGGCGGGAGAAGCTGTCTCTCATCGGGAAATATCTGCGCCCCTGCTGGGGGCACTTTGCGGCGGCGCTGCTGTGCGCATGCCTGGCCATGGTGTTCAACGCCCTGACGCCCCAGATCATCCGCATCACCGTGGACTCCATCCTGGGAACGGAGCCGGTCCGACTGCCGGCATTCCTCATGCGGTGGCTGAGCTGGCCGGTGCTGGAGGCCCGGCCCCTGACGGCCCTATGGTGGGCGGCAGGCGGCGTACTGCTGACGGCCCTGCTGCGGGGCGTTTGCAGCTACGGCCAGCGGCTCCAGCTGGCCCGGGGCTCCGAGAGCTATGTCAAGGGTATCCGGGACGACCTGTACCGCCACATCCAGTATCTGCCCTTTGCCTGGCACAAAAATAACCCCACCGGCGACATCATCCAGCGCTGCACCTCCGACGTGGACGTGATCCGCCAGTTCGTGTGCAATCAGCTGGTGGAGGTGGTGCGCACGGTGTTTCTCATCGCGCTGTACCTGTGCATCATGTTCTCCATGAACCTGCGGCTCTCGCTGATCTCGGCGCTGTTCATCCCCATCGTGGGCCTGTCCTCCGGGGTATTCTACAGGAAGATCTCCGGCCGGTTCCAGGCTGCCGACGAGGCGGAGGGGGACCTGACCACCTGCGCCCAGGAGAACCTTACCGCCGTCCGGGTGGTCCGGGCCTTCGGCCGGGAGCGGTACGAGGATGAGAAGTTCAACGCCAAGAATCAGCGCTTCTCCCAGCTCTGGATCCGGCTGGGAAAGCTGCTGTCCGTATACTGGGCCTCCGGTACCCTGCTGACGTGCCTGCAGGTGATGGTCATCGTGGTGACCGGGGCCTGCGAATGCGTAGCCGGGCGGATGACCCTGGGCACCTTCGTGGCCTTCGTCACCTATAACGAGGCCCTGTCCTGGCCGGTCCGGTCCCTGGGCCGGGTGCTGTCGGACATGAGCAAGGCCGGGGTGTCCATGGACCGGGTGGGCTACATCCTGAACGCCCGGGAGGAGCAGGACGCGCCCGACGCCGTGGACGCCGCAGACGGCGACATCGTCTTTGACCACGTTACCTTCGGCTATCAGGGCCAGCCGGTGCTGCGGGACGTGTCCTTTACCATCCGCAAGGGCGAGACCTTTGCCATTCTGGGGGGCACCGGCTCCGGCAAGAGCACCCTGGTCCACCTGCTGGACCGGCTGTATGACCTGCCGGAGGGCAGCGGCACCATCACCATCGGCGGGGTGGACATCCGGCACATGAAGCGGAAGTCCCTGCGCCGCCAGATCGGCCTGGTGCTTCAGGAGCCGTTCCTGTTTTCCCAGACCGTGGGCGAGAATATCTGCGCCGTGCGGCCCGACGCAGAAAACGAGGCCATGCGCCGTGCCGCCGCCATCGCCTGCGTGGACGAGGCCATCTCCACCTTCCCCCAGGGGTACGACACCGTGGTGGGCGAGCGGGGCGTGACCCTGTCCGGCGGACAGAAGCAGCGGGTGGCCATTGCCCGGATGCTGATGCAGCAGGCGCCTATTATGGTGTTTGACGACTCCCTGTCCGCCGTGGATGCCGAGACCGACGCCAAGATCCGCACCGCCCTGCGGGACACCCTGCACAGCGCCACCGTGCTGCTGATCTCCCACCGGGTCACCACCCTGATGCAGGCCGACCGCATCCTGGTGCTGGACGGCGGCCGGGTGTCCGCCCTGGGCACCCACCGGGAGCTGATCCAACAGCCCGGTATTTACCGGGATATCTATGACATCCAGATGCGCAGCGACGACCGCGCGCTGGTGGAGGAAGGAGGGAACGCCTGATGGCTGCCTTCGACGAGAAAGAATATACAAAATCCTTTGACTGGAGCATCTGGAGGCGGCTTGCGCCCTTTGTGCGGCCCTTCCGCCGGGACTTTGTGGGGATGCTGGTGTTCAACGGTCTGTGTGCCCTGGTGGACGTGGCCATTCCCCTGTTCCAGCGCTACGCCATCCGGAACTTTATCCAGGCGGACTCCCTCCGGGGCATCGTTCCCTTCTCCCTGGTGTATCTGCTGGTAATTCTTTTACAGGCTCTGTCCGTGGTGGCCTTTGCCCGCAACTCCATGACCATTGAGATGAACATGGGCCGGGATATGCGCCGCTCCCTGTTCCACCATCTCCAGACCCTGTCCTTCTCCTTTTACAACGTGACCCCCGTGGGATATCTGCTGACCCGGGTCATGAGCGATACCAACCGCATTGCCAGCATGGTGGCCTGGAATCTGACGGATATCCTGTGGGCGCTGTTCTATGTGCTGGGGACCTTTGCCGCCATGCTGATCCTGAATTGGCGGCTGGCGCTGGTGGTCATCGTCATCGTGCCTGTGATGGCGGTGCTCACCGGGTATTTCCAGAACCGCATCCTCCGGTGGAACCGGAAGGTCCGGAAGCTGAACTCCCGCATCACCGGGTCCTTCAACGAGGGCATCACCGGGGCCAAGACCACCAAGACCCTGGGCACCGAGGAGCAGACCGTCCGCACCTTCCGGGCCCTGACCCAGGAGATGCACGACGCCGGCATCGGCGCGGCCCGGCTCAACGCCATCTATATCCCGCTGGTGCTGTTTGCCAGCACCATGGCCGTGGCCATCGTGTTGCTGCGGGGCGGGTATATGGTGTCCGGGGGACTGCTGGAGCTGGCCACTCTATCCACCTTCACCACCTATGCCGTGGGCATTTTCGAGCCCATCCAGATGACCGCCGCCAACATCGCGGAGTTTATTTCCCTCCAGGCGTCTATCGAGCGGGTCACGGACCTGATGGATAAGGTCCCCCAGATCCAGGACAGCCCGGAGGTGGTGGAAAAGTACGGCGACGCCTTCCACCCCAAGCGGGAGAACTGGGAGCCCATCCGGGGCGAGATCGAGTTCCGGGACGTGACCTTCCGCTATCCCGACGGCGGTGACAACGTGCTGGAGCACTTCTCCCTGCACATTCCCCAGGGGGCCACCGTGGCCATCGTGGGCGAAACCGGCGCAGGCAAGAGCACCCTGGTGAACCTGGCCTGCCGGTTCTTTGAGCCCACGGAGGGGCAGATCCTCATCGACGGGGTGGATTACCGGCAGCGCAGCCAGCTGTGGCTCCACAGCAACATCGGCTATGTGCTCCAGGACCCCCATCTGTTCTCCGGCACCGTCCGGGAGAACATCCGCTACGGCAAGCTGGACGCCTCCGACGCGGAGGTGGAGGCCGCCGCCCGGGCCGTGTCCGCCGACACCGTGGTGGAAAAGCTGGACAAGGGCTGGGACAGCGATGTGGGTGAGGGCGGGGGACGCCTATCCACCGGTCAGAAGCAGCTGATCTCCTTCGCCCGGGCCGTGCTGGCGGATCCTCGGATCTTCGTGCTGGACGAGGCCACCTCCTCCATCGACACCCAGACCGAGCAGCTGATCCAGCAGGCCATCGACCACCTGCTGCGGGACCGGACCTCCTTCCTCATCGCCCACCGGCTGTCCACCATCCGCAAGGCGGATATGATCCTGGTGGTCCGGGACGGGCGCATCGTGGAGCAGGGCACCCACCAGGAGCTGCTGCGCCGCCGTGGCTATTATCACGACCTGTACAGCAAGCAGTTCGCCGAGGAGTCTGCTGCCCGCATCCTGCAATAATTTTCCAATAACTGGAAGCCCCGGCAGCGGCGCTGCCGGGGCTTTTTCCTGCTCCGGGACGGGCGCCTTTTCCGCATTGTCCCCCTATGACGGACACCCTCTCCATTGGCATTTTCGGCTGATTTCCCGCCTATAGTGTGCAAACTCCGTGAAAATTCTGACGAGCCATTTGCTGCGCTTGCCGATTTTTTCACATATTTGTACACTGTGCAAATACAGGCGTTTGCCGTGTCGGGCATTGTTAAAACCTTGACCGCTATTTTGCGATACGGCTTCCATTTTTTTCCAAAAACCATTGCCAAGCCCAGGGAATTTCGATACAATATTTCCCGTAATATAAAAAGAAGGAACCTGCAACATGTGATGTGGGACCAAAATTCGAGGAGGTCTTTCATGAAAGTACTCGTTATCAATGCCGGCAGCTCGTCTCTGAAATATCAGCTGCTGGATCCGGAAACCGGCCATCTGCTGGCCAAAGGCCTGTGCGAGCGCATCGGCATTGACGGAAAATTCACCTATAAGCCCCAGGTGGAGGGCAAGGCCGTGATCTCTGCGGCCGACGTGCCCATGCCCACCCACTCCGAGGCCATCCAGGCGGTGCTGGCCGCTCTGGTGGACCCGGTCAACGGCGTCATCTCCTCCATGAAGGAGATCGACGCGGTGGGTCACCGGGTGGTCCACGGCGGCGAGAGCTTCGCCAGCTCCGTTCTCATCACCGACCAGGTGATGCAGGCGGTGGAGGACTGCACCCCCCTGGCGCCTCTGCATAACCCCGCCAACATCATCGGTATTGAGGCCTGCCGGGCGGTGCTGGGCCACGACGTGCCCCAGGTGGCGGTGTTCGACACGGCCTTCCACCAGACCATGCCCGAGCACGCCTATCTGTACTCCATCCCCTATGAGTATTACGAGAAGGACAAGATCCGCCGCTACGGCTTCCATGGCACCTCTCACCGCTATGTGTCCCTGCGGGCGGCGGAGCTTCTGGGCAAGGACCCGGCAGAGCTGAAGGTGGTGTCCTGCCACCTGGGCAACGGCTCCTCCCTGGCGGCAGTCAAGGGTGGCCGCTGCGTGGACACCTCCATGGGCCTGACGCCTCTGGCGGGCCTGCCTATGGGCACCCGGGCCGGTGATATGGACGTGGGCGTGGTGGAGTTTATCGCCAACAAGTACGACATGACCATTACCGAGGCCGTGAACCTGCTGAACAAGGAATCCGGCATGCTGGGCCTGTCCGGCGTGTCCTCCGACTTCCGGGATCTGGAGCAGGCGGCAGAGAAGGAAAATCACCGGGCCACCGTGGCCCTGGAGATCTTCGAGTACCGGGTACGCAAGATGATCGCCGAGTATGCCGCCGCCATGGGCGGCGTGGACGTGGTGGTATTCACCGCCGGCGTGGGCGAAAACGCACCCGAGACCCGGGCCCACATCCTCCACGGTCTGGAGTTCATGGGCATCACCTGCGACCCGGAGAAGAACAACTGCCGGGGCAAGGAGCAGATCATCTCCCAGGACGGCGCGCCCGTCATCGTCATGGTGGTCCCCACCAACGAGGAGCTGATGATCGCCCAGGACACCATGGAGCTGGTTCTGGATCAGGAGTAATCGCTTCAAATATTTCAAAAGGCCGCCCGTCCGGGCGGCCTTTTGAAAGCTTGTCAAAAAAGGGCGTTGCCCTTTTTTGACAAGCTGAGCAAGCATTTTCAGGACTTTCATAAAAGTTCTGAAAATGCGGTGATTGAAAACGAAAGTCACCCCTGATGGGTTTCTTTCGTAACGATCTTCCTTTCCGAAGGTGGAGGCAATCCTGCTTTTTTGACAGTCTGTCAAGAGGCCGCCCGCAGCAGGCGTGGGTTTCTTATCAGGAAAAACTATCCGTTTCGGCAGAAAATACCGCTTGTCCTTATCGCTCTGCCGTTCGGTGACTCCAACCAAAAACTTAACGCGAAAACTCCAATACTTTATTGATTCTTTATGCTTTTCTGCGATATTTTAGCGCGATATATGAAAAATCCGAGAAATCTGTAACACTTCACAAAATGTTCGTTAAAACTTCGGCGCTTTGGCAATTGTAAACTTTCTATGACTGTTATAGAATTAACACAGGCCGGCCCACCGATTGTGACGGACCGGGCCGATAACAACAAAGGAGAGTGAATCTGTGTTTAAGAAATTCACCAATGGCTGCGTTCGCGTGGTCAACCGGTGGCTGCCGGATCCGTTCCTGTTTGCAGTCATCCTGTCCATCATCGTGTATGTGTTCGCGATGATCGCCACCAAGATGGGCCCGCTGAAGGTGCTCAATGCCTGGGGTTCCACCAGCGGCTTCTGGGGCCTGCTGGCCTTCTCCATGCAGATGGCTCTGGTGCTGGTGTTCGGCTCCGCCATGGCTTCCGCCAAGCCCTGCAAGAAGGCGCTGCGGTTCGTGGCCGGTATGTGCCACAACAACATGCAGGCCATCGTGGTCACCACCTTTATTTCCACCATCTGCTGCTGGCTGAACTGGGGCTTCGGCCTGATCGCCGGCGCTCTGCTGGCCCGCGAGGTTGCCAAGCGCGTTCCCACCGTGGATTATCCTCTGCTGATCGCCTCCGCCTATTCCGGCTTCGTCATCTGGCACGCCGGCCTGTCCGGCTCCATCCCCCTGCAGCTGGCCGAGGGCTACAAGCTGTTTGCCGGCACCGAGCAGGAAATGGTCCTGACCGCCTCCACCGCCGACACCATCTTCCACCCCATGAACATCATCATGTGCTGTGTGATTCTGCTGGTCATGCCCTTCGTGAACTATGCCATGCATCCCGACAGAGATCACGCCATCACCATCGACCCCACCCTGCTGCAGGATGAGGAGGACAAGACCTATGAGGTCAAGACGCCCGCCGACAAGATGGAGCACTCCCGCATTCTGTGGATCATCCTGGTAGTGGCCGGCTTCGCCTATATCATTTATTACTTCGCCACCCTGGAGGAGGGCAAGAACATCGCCTCCGCTCTGAACCTGAACATCGTCAACTTCATCTTCCTGTTCCTGGGCATTCTGCTGCACGGCGACCTGCGCCGCTATGTGGACGCCATCGGCGAGGCCGCTGCCGGCGCCTCGGGCATCCTGCTGCAGTTCCCCTTCTATGCCGGCATCATGGGCATGATGACCGTCCGCAACGACGCGGGCGTCTGCCTGGCCGGTGTGATCTCCGACTTCTTTGTCAGCATTTCCACCAGCGTCACCTTCCCCATGTGGACCTTCCTGTCCGCCGGTATCGTGAACTTCTTCGTTCCCTCCGGCGGCGGTCAGTGGGCGGTCCAGGGCCCCATCGTTATGCCCGCCGCTCCCCAGCTGGGCGTGGAGCCCGGCCGTGCCGCCATGGCCATTGCCTGGGGCGACCAGTGGACCAACATGATCCAGCCCTTCTGGGCGCTGCCTGCGCTGGGCGTGGCCAAGCTGTCCGCCCGGGACATCATGGGCTATCTGGTGATCGTCCTGCTGTTCACCGGCCTGGTGGCCATCCTGGGCTTCCTGGCCTGGGGCCTGTTCTTTGCCTGATCCCCTGCCCTGTAAATCAAAAGAGGCGCTGCCGCGGCAGCGCCTCTTTTTTGCTATGGCTCTTATTGCTCCCGATACACGGCGGCGTCGAAGTCCCGCACCAGCTCCTGGCGCTTGGTGTCCATGACCTTCACCAGGTTGAACTCCTCAAAGGCCAGCCGCATGGCGAATTCCTTGGCCTCCTGAATGTCGTTGGTCTCGAAAAAGGGGAAGAAGCTCATCCCCGGAACGTTTTCCTTTTTCAGCAAAACCTGAAAGCGCATGGTCTGCATCCTCCTGCATGTGTGGTGTATTCTTTAGTATACCCCCGGCGGCGGAAAAAAGCAACGGCGCGATTCGCCCAAAAACCTCCTGAAAAAACCGGCAGATTTGCCGGAGGGAAAAATGCAAAAAAGCTCTTTCCTCCCGGGCCTGTGTCGTGTATAATAATCAGGTTGAAGCAATCACCAGAAAGTAGGGAGCACATATGAAGATCGGGTTCGACAACAACAAATACCTGACCCTCCAGGCCCAGCACATCCGGGCCCGGCGGGAGCAATTCGGCGACAAGCTGTATATCGAGTTCGGCGGCAAGCTGTTCGACGATTACCACGCCTCCCGGGTGCTGCCGGGATTCCAGCCGGACAGCAAGATCCGCATGCTGGCCTCCATCCGGGACGACGTGGAGATCGTGGTGGTCATCTGCGCCGGAGACATCGAGAAGAAGAAGGTCCGGGGCGACCTGGGCATCGGCTACGATGAGGACGTGCTGCGGCTCATGGATGTTTTCCGGGGCCTGGGCTTTTATGTCGGCTCCGTGGTCATCACCCAGTACGCCGGTCAGCCGGCGGCGGACGCCTTCATCAAGCGGCTGACGGCCCTGGGCGTCCGGAGCTATCGCCACTATCCCATTGCCGGGTATCCCTCGGACGTGGCCCACATCGTGTCCGACGACGGCCTGGGCAAAAACGACTATATCGAGACCTCGCGTCCCATCGTGGTGGTAACGGCCCCCGGCCCCGGCAGCGGCAAGATGGCCACCTGCCTGAGCCAGCTGTACCATGAGAACAAGCGCGGCGTCCGGGCGGGCTACGCCAAGTATGAGACGTTCCCCATCTGGAACCTGCCGCTGAAGCACCCGGTGAACCTGGCCTATGAGGCGGCCACGGCGGACCTGAACGACGTGAACATGATCGACCCCTTCCACCTGGAGGCCTACGGCAAGACCACCGTGAACTACAACCGGGACGTGGAGATCTTCCCGGTGCTCAACGCCATGTTCCAGCGGATCCAGGGCGCGTCTCCCTACAAATCCCCCACGGACATGGGCGTGAACATGGCAGGCTTCGCCATTGTGGACGACCAGGTGTGTCAGGCGGCGTCCCGGATGGAGATCCTCCGCCGCTACTACGCCGGCATGGCCGACCGCACCCGGGGCCGCTGTGACGATGAGGTGATGCGGAAGCTGGAGATCGTTATGCAGCAGGCCGGCGTCACGCCGGAGATCTGCCCTGCCGTGGCGGCCTGCCTGCAAAAGGCAGAGGAGACCGGCGCTCCCGCCGGGGCCATGGTGCTGCCGGACGGCTCCGTGGTCACGGGCAAGACCTCCTCCCTGCTGGGGGCCAGCGCGGCCCTGCTGCTGAATGCTCTGAAGGCCATGGCCGGCATCGACCACAAGCTCAAGCTGATCCCCGCCTCGGTCATCGAGCCCATCAGCCGCCTGAAAACCGGCAACCTGGGCCATCGGAATCCCCGGCTCCACTCCGACGAGGTACTCATCGCCCTGGCCATCTCGGGCCTGACCAACCCTCTGGCCGCCATGGTCCAGGAGCAGCTCAGCAGCCTCCGGGGCTGCGACGCCCACTTCTCCGTCATCATCTCCGAGGAGGACGAGAAGCTCTACAAGCGTCTGGGCATCAACGTCACCTGCCAGCCCCGCTATGAGGTGAAGAAGCTGTACCACAAGTAAAAATCTGCCGGGACGGATATCCTCCGTCCCGACGCTTGTCCCAAAAGGGCGATGCCCTTTTGGGACAAAAGAGATTTCGCTCCGACCCGCGCGTCCGTGTGCGCAAGCGCCCACGAACACACTCTCTCCGCGCAAAGTATTTTTCGCGACGTACACGCCGCCGCGAAAAA
>ENA-ORSY01000843-ORSY01000843.1-human-gut-metagenome-genome-assembly--contig:-NODE-843-length-26462-cov-5.439505_pt1 | contig 26462 bp, 26 predicted proteins | sample MGYA00242193_ERZ509160 | MGnify/ENA primary metagenome ERZ509160 (study PRJEB26280, sample SAMEA2338670) | human gut metagenome | biome: human gut; feature: human-associated habitat; material: faeces...
AGTTTGCTCACTTTATAAGTCTTGCACTTTACATAACATATTACTTGTCATAATCACATTTATGAGTAGCTTATCATAAATATGAGGGTTGGCATGGTGAGAAAAGGCATCTGCCTTACATAGGATACGGGCACAAATTGTTGCCCGGTGAACGGCTGACCCATAAGATAAGCCGAACACAGGGTGACAGCCTGCTCCGTGCCGACTTGCGGAAGCTGTGCCGGATGTTCCGCCGCTTCGGTCAAGATTCGGTTCTTCTTGCCTGTCTCGCCTATCAGGTGGGCCCGTACCGTCTTTTGGGAAGCGGGAAACATCCCAAAAGCAGACTGATACGCAAGCTGGAACGCGGCAACAGGGAGATCCATAAGGAATATGTGTCTTTTCGGAAATGGAAAGGCCGGGTTATCCCAAGCATAGAAAGGCGCAGACGGGTGGAACTCGCCCTGTTGTTCGAGCCATGACAAGTAGAAAAAGACTAAACAATCTGCAAACAATACGGCACGGAATGACGGAGTTTTTCAATGGTAACACTGTGTATTTTCAGTTTAATTACAAACTAAAAATCAGAAATTATGGCATCATTCAAACTTAAATTCCGCCCTTCCACCGCTGAAGGCAAGCCCGGCACTTTGTATTTCCAAGTGACTCACCGCAGAAGCACGAGAACAGTTTATACCGATTACCACATCACACCCGAAGAATGGGACGGGCGGACTTCGTTCATCCGCATCGTCGGCACACCGGAACGGCAGGCGGAACTTCAGTTGATTGTCTCCAAGATACGATGGGACTGCAAGCGACTCGCCGCATTCATTACGGAAAGGGAACAGGCCATGCTGGAATACACGGCGGACGACATCGTGTCGGCATTCCGCCTCCTTCCGCCGTGCCAGACGTGGTTCGGCTTCATCCACGGCATGACGGCGAAAAAGTTCCGTGTCGGCAGGCTAGGAACCGCCAAGACCTACCGCGACGCCCTGTCGAGCTTCTCCCAGTTCCGCGACGGGGAGGACATGACCGTCGACGCACTGGACGCGGAACTAATGAACCAATATGAGGCATGGCTGAAAGGACGGGGCGTGAAGCGCAACTCCTCGTCGTGCTACCTGCGCACCTTGCGCACCCTCTACCGCAAGGCCGTCGAAGCAGGACTGACAACCGACAAAAACATTTTCCGCCACGTGTTCACAGGGTTCGCCAAGACCGCCAAACGAGCCATACCGTTAAGTTCACTGCGTGCCATCAGGCTGCTCCGTCTGCCCGAGGACTCCGCCGTCGCCTTCGCACGTGACCTGTTCATGCTGAGCGTTTATCTGCAGGGCATCTCGTTCGTGGACCTTGCCTACCTGAAGAAAGACGACATCCGAAACGGGCAGCTGCACTACAGCCGTAAGAAGACCGGGCAGGAGCTGGCCGTCAGCTGGGAGCCTGCCATGCAGGACATCGTGGACAACTACGCCCACCTGACGAAAGACAGCCCGTACCTTTTGCCCATCATCACAAAGGCGGACGGCACGGAACGGCGGCAGTACGAGCGGATGGAGCATAAGGTGAACTACTACCTGAAGAAAATCGGCGCGATGGCTGGATTGCGTACATCCCTGACGACATATACGGGGATGCATACCTGGGCCAGCGCGATGCGTGACATGGGCACCAGCCTGTCCGTCATCAGCAAGGGGCTGGGCCATGAAAACCTGAAGACCACACAAATCTATCTTTCCTCCATCGACACGGAAGACGTGGTGAAAGCCAACCGGAAAATGATAGGCAAAATCATGCGTGAATGAAAACCGGGAATGTTCGACAAATTTCGGAACTGTATAATATGAAACGGCGAATTTTTGCAACTGATTGATTATCAATATATAACTTTGCACCAAGTCCAATTTTAGTCAAACAACGGCTGTATTTGCTCGACTAAAATTGTAATATTAAAATAAATCCAGCGATAAATGGCTCTGTATTAAATCTTTTTATTACCTTTGCGGCGTACTTACCGCTTCATATTATAAAGCAATGGTAAAGCGGTGGGTGTAGAATAGACTTAATGGATTGAAAACTAAACACTTGTGATATGGGAGCAAAAATGTTAAAACGCATCGAGTTTTGTTCTTCTCGTCACATAACAACGGTGGATCATTGCTGCTGAGGTTCGTCCAGAATACCGCCGTTATACCTGAAATAAGGTGCTTCGGAACTATCATGCGATTGACATGAGAGGAACGTGAAGAACGCACTTTTCAGAACAGATAGACAAAGTATCTCTAATTCCTTATATAACTATGCCCGACAAACTTAACCATGTGGATTACCGTTGGTATGTGGTGCGCACCAAACGCCATCAGGAGGGTAAGCTGGTGGAACTTTTGGAAAAGCAAAAGGCACAGGCCAAGAACATTCTGGAGATCTATGCGCCGACCCACACTACGGTGAATGTGCATCAGGACAGCGACGACAGGCAGAAACCGCTGTTTGCGGGCATCGTGTTCGTACTCGCCACGCAGAATGCGCTGATGAGTTTCATGAAAGGGCACTCCAAGGATGCGGACATGCAGTACGAACGTAAAAAGGAGAAAGGAGAAAGGACACGGATGTGTGTCATTCCCGAATCCCAGATGCGTGCTTTCCGTGACTACAACGAGAACTATGCTGACAAGGTGATTGTGCTGGAACGTCCTTACTCGGACTATGCCTTCAACACGAAAACGGGCGAATCGAACGAGATAGTACGTGTCGTTGACGGTCCGCTCGCGGGCTGTGAGGGCTATATCTGCCGTTTCCGCCACGGAAAACGGCTGGTGTTTCAGGTACAGGGCTTCGAACCGGGCAGTTGGCTCACGGTTTCCTGCCCCAAGGCATGGGACTTACACGTAGTCCGCCTGCACAACATGGAGGGAGACAGGCTCTCCGTCGGAACGGAGAAAGGGCGTGCCGTGGACCTGCTTGCCGGAATCCTGCAGGCTTGCGGCTATGGAGAACGCACGCTCCAGATGCTTTACGGTATCATTGACCGTCTTGTCGTCAAGCCGTCGCTGGTATCGCTCTGCAAGGAACTTCATGCACATGGCGACACCGCTTTGAGCCAACGTCTGGCACGGATGACCGGCACGGAGGCGGAACTTGTCATCAACCTTGTGCGTTACGAACATGACAATCCGGGGTATGTGAAAGCCAACTGGAGCAAGCTGACGTTGCGCCCGTTCCTTACCCCGACAGCTGGTGTGGAAATGGAAGAAGGCAAAACCGGGGTGGAATTCCACCATAAGGATTTTACGGAAATCATCCGCAAGGTAGACATAAAGGAAGAAGCCTACCTGCCCAGCCTGCAAAAGGACGAAACAATCACCACTACCTATTATGCCCACATAGCCTCTCTCCCCGCTCTCTCCCGTGGAGAGAGGGCTGTAACCAAGGACGATGGACAATCTCAACCCTCTCCCCACGGGGGAGAGCCGGAGAGGGGCTTTATCTATTTCGCCAACTGGGACGGTTTCCTTCAGGAATATTTCCTGACTGCAGGCAAAGCCAATGAGAAATTAGTTGCGGGAACGGTGGAGGCCGTTCCTGACGGCACGGCAAATGCGGAAGGGGAAAAGCTCATCGAGTCCTTCCGCAACTACGCGCCTACATTATATAAGGTATTGACGGACGCGGATTCAGCCGTAAAAGCCATACAGGACTTTAAGGTCGGTGAAAATACGTTGAATGTCTTTGCTATCCGGTCTTCAGCACAGGAAAAGGATGCGGCAAAGGACAAGCTGATAAAGACCTGCGTCCGCATCTGCAAGGAAATCAACACCACCAACCACCTTGCCATATGGCGCAGGTACCTGCGGACGGTGTGGCTGCACGAATAAAGTTGACAAGTTGACTAGGTATCAGTTGACAAGGTTCAGAATAGCTTTACTAAATGTATCTAAAACTAGTCAACTAGTCCCTGATACCTAGTCCCTGATTTTAAAATGTACACGATAGACCAATTCTCCTCCCGTTGGAAGCGCCTTCACCATCCTTCCATGGACGTGGAAGGCGATGTGGGCTTTTTCTATCAGCTATACGGCAGGCTGTATCATCTTATCGGACAGGAAGCGAGATGCTTCGACAATCATAAAATCCTTCCTTTCCTGCTTTATATAGAGAATACCATCGCCATCGGGCTTGACGGAGTTTACGAATACAGGTACCGCTGCGTAGGGAATGTAGAGAGTCGATGGTGCAACGGATTTGATATGGGTGTCCATGCAGATTCCGAAGTCCACAACATCGTGGGGAGGGCTGTGGCAGACACCAACTACAGTGCCCTCAGGCAATGGATGGTCGGAAGCGTGCTGTCAGGTGATTTCTCCCGACTGAGTGAAATGCTGACATGGTTTGCTCGCGAAGACAAAATCCTACGGCAGGTCTTTCCTGACCTGCGTTACCGCAAAATGATGTTCATGCGGCTCATCGGCAACAGACAAACTGCTAAGAAAATGTTGTGGGCTGACCTAGCCTTTAACTGGCGTGACAAGCGCGGCTATTCCATACCGGACACCATTGCAGGGCAACTCAGATCCTCGTTTCCTTCCATCGGGGAAGAGGAACGTGCCTTGTTGAAAAAGGCGGCACAAATTCTCGACACAATCCGGACAGAAAGGTTGGACACTTATACGGTCATCGAACAGAATGATGAACATACGCTCACCTTATTTCACGGGGATGGCAGTGTGTTTCGTGACGTGTTTTTCCCACAGCCCATGCCTGAGAATGTACAAAGCCGTTATCTTGCCGCCCAACTCGTCACTTACAACAATAAAACATACATAAACGGTTCCGCCGTCTGGCTCAACGAGGAGACCCTGCCCGTATGGAACGGTGAAACCATTTGGAACGCCATCCTGAGGAAAGAACAGGATGCGGCAAAACAGGCCTATTTCACCACATCTTTCGGCAATCGGATGTGCCTCTATGATGACCTTTACACCGTACCGGAAGACCCGGAGGAAGCCTATTACGCCGACATGGGCATCCATTTTGACGAACCGAACATCTTTGATTTCTTTGGAGGCCGGCTAAACGGCAGGGTGATATATATAAAATAGAGAAGTAACAGACAGACAAAAATCATAGTAAAAAGTGGATAACAACAATTAGAAGAATGTACAGGCAATAGCCATTCCCCTCTCCGGCCATAAAAGAACCGGGGAAGGTTTTGGTTTCATCGCTTACGCCAACTCCCGCGTTGAGAAACTGAAGGATGAGGGACGGTATGACGCCGCTAATAAGTTGAAAATGTATCTCAGGAGGTTCATCACATATCTGGGCAAGAATGAAGTGCCTTTCAAGGACTTCGACGCCCTGCTGATGCACAACTACCACACGTGGTTGAAGAATCAGGAGCTGGGGCGCAACACCATTTCCCTCTATATCCGAAATTTGAAGTGGGTCTACAAACTTGCCGTCAATGACGGACTTGCCGCCGACAGCAATCCCTTTGAGGGTATGGACGTGAGCTACCGCGTCAAGAAAGAGCGAAACGGACTGACGCTTGATGAAGTGAAACGTCTGCGCGACCTTGACCTGAGCGGTGAATCAGAGATGACCGTCTTCGCCCGCGACATCTTCCTGTTCACGGTTTATACCAAGGGTATGAGGAGCGATGACATCTTCCGCCTGACAAGCAAGAATATTAAGGACGGCCGGCTCACCTACCGCCAGCACGTCACAGGCAAGGAAATCTCCATTCCCTGGGAACCGGCGTTAAAGGAGATAGCAGACCGATACAAACAGGATGGCACGCCCCTACTCTTCCCCGTCGTTACGGCAAAATCCCCGCGCGAGCAATGGAGACAGTATGACGGCCTGCTGCACCGCGTCAATTACAGCCTGAAGAAATTAGGCGAAAGGATCGGTCTCGATTATCCGCTGAACCTCACTGTCGCAAGGCATTCGTGGGAAAGCATGACCAAGAGCGTAAGCATAAGCGACATTTTGTGAAGTTGACAAGTTGACAAGGAAACGAGTTGACAAGGTTATTAAAATGATACAACGATGGCAGCTTTCACGGCTCAAGCCGTTTTAGCAACGTTTACCGGTGAAAACCGTGTCGGCTGTCATCATTTAGCAGAAACAATTAGCGTCAATGAGGCTGTAAATCAGCATACTCACTTGCGGCATTGAAACACGGGCAGGCTTTCTGCGGATCCAAATCCCGATGACCGACAATCAAGGCACGAGGATATTTTCGGTGTAACGCTTCCAGCAACTTGCGTAAGGAAGTACGCTGGGCATCCGTCCGGGTATCAGCAGGTTTTCCGTCGGCAGACATGCCTCCAATATAACAGATTCCTATCGAATGACGATTATGCTTCTTGCAATGCGCTCCGACTTCGGCTTCAGTCCTTCCAGTCTCAATGGTTCCGTCTGTAGGAATCACGTAGTGATACCCGCAGCCTTTCCATCCCAACGAATGGTGATAACGGTCAATGTCCGCAAGGCGGAGGGCACTGCCCGCCCTATTGGCGGAACAGTGCACGATGATAAGTGTGATGGTTCTCATAAGCCGCTGCCAAGTGCCCCTCCTGCGGCACCGGTTATCAGCAACTCAACCAGCCTTACGATGTAAAGCAACACTTTTTTCCAACTTGTTTTCATACGTGTGGTCTTTAGATAAATGAACAATATAAACTTCATACTCTCTGGTTTTGTCGCGCTTGACGCTTGGAGGGGAAGCCTCCCCTCCAAGCTGGTTCACGCCTTAGGCGTGTCCCTACTCCTCACCGCTTTCGCCATCGGTGTCGCTTCCTGTGCCACCGTTGCCAGGCGTAGTGGGCGTAGAGCCACCCGGAGTGTTGCCTGGCTCGTTAGAGTCCTCCGCAGAGTCGCCATTGGCGTTCACCTTGTTCTTGGCAGCCTCCAAGTCCACTGTTGCCTCACCCGCCTTCTCGGCTTTCAGCGTAGCCTTTTGGGCGATACGACTTGCCACTGGATTGAACTCGGCACGGCCAATCAGGTTCTCGAAGTCAGCACCTGGCGAGAAAAGAATGTTCACCGCCTTGATGTTCTTGGACGCGAACTTCTCGATGCTCTCCGCCCCTTCGCTGCTGATGGAGATTCCGAAAGTACCCAGCTCGCCCAGCTGGATCTTGTTGCCGTTGAGCAGCTGTTCCACTAAGCACTCGCACATATCGGAGATTACGCCTTTCACCGTACCGCGTGAATACACGCCGTTGTGGTCGGAGATGTGCTTGGCGAACTTTTCCAGCGACCAGATTTCAGACACTTGGTTCTTGGCATACGCCTTGGGCGTTTCATCCTTACTGTAAGTAGGGGTCATCATGTAAACAGAATAGTCAATCATACTTTTCCTTTTTTAGCGTTAAACATTGGTTTTCATTCGTCTACGGGCAGCGCGCTTCATCCTTTCGACACTGCAAAGATACGATGCCTGCCAAGCGAAAACAATTCCGTTGAAAGGCATTGAAAGACCATTGAAGAACGCTGGAAAAAAGAGGAAAAAATATTGGGAAACAACAGAAACATGGAAGAAAAAACCGCGTCAAGCGTCAACATCAACATCTATGGAGGCACGAACCAGATACTGCCCAACGCCACCAAGGCGGAGCAGCATTTCCACTACGAGGAGGGAAAACCAGAAGTGCCTGCCCCTGATGAGCCGTCACGCCCTTGGTCTTCTGATGACGAACGCCGCCTTTCCCTCTATATAGAAAAGGAAGAGACCCTGCGAGCCTACATCGCCACCCTTGCCGCCTGCACCAATGCGCAACAGGTGGGCGAAGCGGTCGCCCAAATGTGCGCCGACGAACCCAAACTGAACGGTGACTTGATTGCAAAGGAAAAATTCATCCGTCTCCTCCTGCCATTCCTCGTCCGACTGGAGAAAGGCAAAGGCATTGACAACCTCCGCCTGAACATCAACGAGGCTTGGGCGGTATACAAACGGAACAGGCGGGAAAAAGGATTATAGGATAAACGCCCAAGTATCCAATAATAAACGGCAAAGTATCCAAGGATAAATGTCCAAGTATCCAAGGATACCTGAACAAGCAGCATCGTAATGGCGGAAACGAACATCGACATCAACGGCGGCCACTCGCAGGTGAATCCCGCTGCCACCCAAGCCGTACAGAACAATTACTATGGCACGCCTGTTCCACTTCACGAGGAGGCTGCCGCACGCACGGTGGTTGTCCTCGGCGCGGGTGTGGATACCGCGGCTGGCTTTTCCAATCCTTGCAGCCTGGTGCCTAAGATTACCGAATGGCTGGAGACCGACGAGGGCAAGGCTGTGGACGCGGCGTTGCGCAAACTGCTCAAAGGGTTGCGTTTCAGCTATGCCAAGTTCGTGGACAACGCCATTGAACGCTTGGCGCACGACCTTGACCGCGAACGAGAGACCATTTGCTCCCGTGTCACACGAGAATTGGAGCAAAACGACCGTCTTGATGAAGGGCAGCGCAAGATGGGACTGCTCATCGTCCGCCTTTTCCATAAAATCACCGAAGTGAAAGATGGTGCCGCCATCGACGAGGAAACCGAGGAGCTGATCCGCGAGGTGACGGGCATCGACCCGACCGAAGAGACCATCATCGACTTTTCGCGCGTCAACTATACAAAGACCTTCGAGGACATTGTCAAATACATCCTGCAGACCAGCCTGCACGACACGGAGAACCCCATCCTGCGCCACGTGTACACCAACCTGCTCGACATCGGGCAACTCTTGGCGCAACATTTCTACGGCTTTTTCACCAACAAGCCAAGCGAGATCAAGACCTATCTCTATATTGCTTGGACATTGTGGGCATACATCGTCCATGAGGAGCAGGCCGTGGCTGCCGGCAGTCAGTCAGACTCCGTCCCCGTGTACGGCCAGCTGAGTGGCAGGGTGCAGGTGCAGGTCGTCACCTTCAACCATACCACTCTGGCCGCTGCCGCCTCACCCTCGTCGATCTATTTCAACGGCGACCTCACCCACTATGTGGACGTGGAGAACAAGAACGACCTGCAGGTCGACGACCTCCTGTCGCTCGACCTTCCCGCCTTCTTCGCCGACCGTCTTGCCGGTGAGCTGAGCCTGGAGGGCGACCGCCTCGCCGTGCCCATCCCCTCGTTCATGCCGCCGCTGAAGCTGAAGCCCGTCATCACAGGCCGTTACGTCACGACATGGTACCGCACGGCGGAAGCCATTCATCGTGCCTCCCGTATCCTTATCCTCGGCCACACCCTTCATGGCGGCGATGCCTTCTTCAACGACATGCTACGAGCCAACCGCCATGCGGAGATCATCGTCGTCGGCCGCGACCTTGCCGCTGCCTGCAGCGATGTGTGCCTCACGCTCCAGCTGTCGCCCACCCGCTACACGCAGATCACCGTCCAGGGCCATCCCGCCCGTAAGTACGAAAACCGCGTCACCGTCATCGCCGCCGACCTCCACGCCCTCGACCTCACCGACTGGTTGGAGTGACATATACCTTATTATATAGGGGTAGCGGAGAAAAGAGATAGTTACGGAAGTATTTTTGGAAAGGCGTTTTGATGCTAATACCTTATTATGTAATTAGTCGTCCCTTAAAAATGTACTTATTTACTGGTATTCAGTAATTTAATTTATAAAAGTCTTTGATAAATCTGCAAGTTTTCTTCTCTTTAGGCTGAGAAACTTGCAGATTTTATGATTAAAAATACGAATAACAGCCCTTCCTTATTCAGCAACCTGTCTGACATGCTGAACCAGTCACACCCGCTTTACCGGCTGGCGAACCAAATAGACTGGGGGAAATTTGAGACAGCCTTTCAACCTTTGTATTGTCAGGATGATAACTTCTACCATCCAGAGGCTGATGGAGGTATCTCTGTCCTCGATGACACACTTAGTATTGATTGGAGGATACCAACAGAGCATGCCAATCTCTCAGAGAAAGATACGAAGCATGCGATATTGAAGGACTTCGATAGTCCTTTTGATATCAACGTTGATTTATACAAAATATCATTAGTGTCCCGTTAAAATCGGGACAAATTAATATTAATCAAACAATCCCGGCAAAAGGGAAGAATTGAGTTCTTTGACATCGTTGTAATTAGTCTTATCAAACAGTTCCTTAAGGTATGTTTTGTCCGTAAGAGAAATGCTTAGAATTTGTAGAACTTCATATGTTGACCGTTCCAGTTTCATATCATGTTGCACTATGGCAGCAAGGCAATAACTGATAATGGCAGTACTGATTTGGATTCGAACAGCGTTCTCCGTAGTACCCCAAAACTTCTTAATTTTGAGGTGCAGCTTTAGCCATTTGAAGAACAACTCAACCTGCCAGCGGTTTTTATACAGTTCGGCGATTTCAAGTGAAGTGAGATGAAAAGCATTGGTAAGAAAGACAAACTCTCTATCCTGATTTTCGTCCCTGTACTTCACTAAGCGCAACCGCTCAGGATACTTCTTCCGAGTGATTATGTCGGTAAGTTCTATTACAGAATCGGTAAGTACATTCTTTGGCAATCTGCGTCTCCATCGGATACATTTAAACTGTAGATTCTTCTTGGCTCTCACCACAAAGAAAGACTCGTGCAAATGTATCTTATAGAGTTCTTTGAAGGCATTGTAACCACGGTCAAACACATAGTAAGACTCTGATTCATAAGGAATATACTTCATTGCTTTTGAATCGTGGACAGATGCTGTAGAGAAGTGGAAGTATGCTGGGACTTGTGCTTCCAAGTCATACAACACATGAGCTTTTACACCACCTTTCTTCTTACGAAACTTGGCCCACCAAAAGATAGACAGACATAAAGGTATTGTCGTAGAATCGAAAGCATACACATGCCCTTTCAACTTAAAAATATCTGTTGCCTGTTTTTTCCGAGCCTGTTCCATCATGAAGAATGCAAAGTCTTCAAAGATGCGGTAATCTCGATTTTGGTTGGCTGAAGCAAATGTCGTTTTAGCAATAGGATTCCGTCCTATTCCAAGATGATAGCATTTGGTATGATGCGCTTCCAGCGCCACGACTACATCGCGTAAACTTTCACGATTACTAAGCTGACCAAACATCAGTGCAAGAAGTTGGTTCCAGCACGTGAATGACTTGACATACCGATTGCCATTGTATTTGTCAACTAAGTGACGAAACTTGTCTTTATCGAGAAATTCTACCAATTGGGCAAAGACATATTTGTTTTTGTTCATATGCAGTCTATCTTATAGACTACAATGTAGCAAATTCAAATCGTCGCACCTTAAAAATGCTTGTAAAAGACTATATTTCAATTATTTCAAAGACCAATTCCCATTTTTAACGGGACAGTAGTGCCCATAGGAAAAGCAATAAGAGAAAAGACTTGTCGGAACTTTATGATGATTTTAAGTTGAATGAGCTATCTGAGCAACAAGTACTGGAAAAGATTTTTATAAAAATGATTATGACTTTGAATACATTAGAAAAATATTTTTCCAATGATTAAATTTTAGATTATGAACTACAAAGAATTATCACAACCGCATTTGCGTAAAATAGTTGATTATCATATTGAAATGCTGTCTGTAGGTGCTGCGGATTGTTTCATTATTCATTATACAGATAATGATCAAAACAATTATATAATATTAGTGGATTCAGGTAATTATAATGATGCCGAAAGTATTCTGCAACATTTAAGAGAAACTTACCGCTATGAAAATCTGAGTATAAATTTAGCAATAGTAACACATCCTGACGATGATCATTATGGTGGATTTGTTAAGATGTTGGAGAAATTAAAGAACAGAGATAATGATTCAATACCTATAGATAAGTTTTGGTTAAATAACCCACAAAATCATATAACAACCAAACAAGTAGAGAACAATATAGCTCCTCAAACCTTGCAGAAACGTGTAGCGAAACTATTTGACCAAGGAGATAGCAACTTGCTTGATTTAATTTCTGAATTAAATATACCTACAGAAGAAAAATTTGCTAAGTCCAAAACAATAAGAGGTTTGTTGGGAAACCAAAGTTTTACTTATGTTTGTAGGGAACGCGAGTTTTTAGGCTTTACTATTGTTGGTCCAACAGAAACCTATTTTAAAGAATTAGCCCCTCAGTTAAGATACGATAATTTGAAAGGGTATAAATACGATAGTGAGGAAGACGAATCAGATTTTAAGCCAGATAGTAAATGTTTAAGTAAGGCATTGGATGCAGCGAATGATGACCCATCCAAGCATAATCAAAGTAGCTTGATGTTTGTTTTTGAACCAGAGAAGAATGTTAAATACTTGTTTTGTGGTGATGCTGGTGAAGATGCGTTTTGCAATATTCCTAAAACTCATCTCAATGAGATACACAATGTATATTGGATGAAGGTTCCACATCATGGCAGCAAGCACAATTTGACAAGTAATATAATTAACTATTGTCATCCAAAGGTTGCTTATATTTCAACAGAAAAACAAGGGCATTATCTTAATCAATGTACTATTAATGCTTTGAAAGCTATAGGATGTCGCGTCTATAGTAATCACAAAAATCATGCTCATATTCTTCACCACGATGGAGAACGTGAAGGGTATGGACCTATAAATCCAGAATAAGATGGACAATGAAGGAAAGAAAATCGGCTTGGCACTATCAGGTGGAGGTTATAGGGCTGCTGCCTATCATATAGGTACATTACGAGCACTCCATAAACTTAATGTCCTTGATAAGGTAGATGTTATATCGTCCGTATCGGGAGGTTCCATAACGGCTGCTTACTATGTCCTAAATAAGGATAAAGGATTTGATACGTTTGAGAAATCCTTTAAGGAGAAGCTCAAACATAATGTTTTATGGATAGCCATTATCGAACTTTTATTGGTAATAGGAGTAATCGTTGCTATAGTTCAATTCTCTCCAGATGGTTATGGCGTGTGGTCTTTGGTTGGATGTATAGTATTACTCTTATTGGTATGGTATTATGTTTTACCAGTAAGTAAATTTATAGAATGGGCATATTGCTTGTTGTTCTTTAAAGGAGCAAAATTAGATTCCTTGCCAGATTCTCCAGTTCTTGCTATTAATTCTACGGATTTATCTACTGGTAATCAGTTTACTTTCTCACAGGATAGGATGACCTGTTATCCTTATAGGAAAAACCTACGGTTTAAAACATCAGGCTTCCCTTTAGCAAGAGCAGTGATGGCATCGTCATGTATTCCACAAATATTTTCACCGATAAAGATAGGCAAAAAGTATAGAACAGGTAAAAGTCTAAAGAAACCATTATTAGTAGATGGAGGTCTTTATGACAACCAGGGTGCACATAAGTTTGAAAGTTCAGATAGTCACTATGCTGTAGATTATGCAATAGTAAGTGATGCTGGTAAATCAGAAATATCGTCAAAATGGTGTTTTAATCCTATAGGAACATTGATCATGACATCTGAGATATTAATGAAGCGTATCAAGAATTTCCAACGACAACACAATAGTTACATACCTGACTATAAGAAAAAGGTATTGTATGCATACAATGATTTAATGTGGAATGAGTATGAGAGCTTTCCTAGTCGATTTGTTCAAAACATCAAGGATGGTTATATAACTAAGCAAGTTCTTGATGCACATGGAATATCGAACGAAATGCTTTCTCAATTAAGAGATGCTCAGACATATGAAGATGCTTTCAATGAGATACTTTCATTGGTTGAGAAAAATATTGGTTGGCAACAACTTTTGCAACGAGTTCCCAAGAATCATACCGTTGCCGTAAAAGTTTGCACTAATTTGGTTGGGCTTACAGATAAAAAAATAAATGCTCTGGTAGAACATTCAGAGTGGATGACAGAAGTGCAGGTTCGCATGCATTTGCCTTTCTTGCTTAAAAATAATTAGGATGATTCTTTTAAAAAATTGAGATTATGGCAGATTTGAAGATTATTATATGTGATGTTGGAAATGCAGCTTCGGCTATAGTAAAAGTCCCTACAGGTTATTCTATGATGATAGATTGTGGATGCAATCAAGAAAAGGATAATCCTGTAGATGTATTTTTCAGAAATTTAAAATGGCTGCAATCTAAAGATTACGTGACTAAATTAGGAGTTCATTATAAGTTGGCTTTACTTCACATAACACATCCTGATGATGATCATGTAAGAAATGCCGAGCGAGTGACAAAAGAACTGACTCCTTATTTAGTTCGTCGCAATAATTGTAGCTTATTTTCGGATTGTGACTCTATCAATCAAGATTACAAAAAATATATAGATTCTATTTATAATGGAAACGATCCAGAGATTGTTGATTATGGGTTAGATGCAAATGAAGTCTTTTGCATACCTTTTGAAGAAGTTCAAACTAATGCAAAATTGAATAAGAAGGTTAGAAATAATTCAAGTATTCTTCGATATATCAAATATAATGGATACCGAATTCTTTTTGCTGGTGATTTAGAGAAAGATGGTTGGGAATGGTTATGTAATAATGATTTGAGATTTATAAGATTAATGAAGGAGGGATTGGATATCCTTATAGCTCCTCATCATGGTCATATTTCAGGATTCCCAAAGAGCTTGTTTGATTTGACTGGCAATGTAAGATGTGTAATACATTCAAAAGATTCTGAAGCCAATAAAGATGGAACTGATGTATCTTCGCAATATGGTGATTATTGTAAAGGAATAGTATATAAGGCTTTATCTGATAATCAATTTTATAAAGGTAAAGTTATGACAACTCGTAGTAATGTAAATATTTATCTTTCTGTTTGTAATGGATCCTTGGATGTGTGGACTTCTAAGGCTTCATCAAATCATGAAAGATATTATGGTAAAGTGTGATAGTTATTATTACTTGTAACTATGCGTGTTAGTCTCATATCTGTCTGGCGGTCCCATCCCGCAAAACCTGGCGTAGACCTTTGATGGTCCGCCAACCTTATAGCGAAGCGGTTCCGAGCACCGAGTAGGGCGGTTTCCTCCCTCGCTCCTGAGGTTTCTGTCCCCCGCAAACGGGGGAACCGAAGGGGGTGTAAAGACCATTGAAGAGGGTCGGGGTGAGAGAGGTGGAGCCTTCCTTAACGGTAAGGAAGGACGGGTAGGTTTTCGAAAACAACATTTCCTTTAAGGAGACTAAGAGGTAAAAGAAAAAGATTAATGCATAATTTCAACGATATCCAAATCATTATTATGGCTGGCGGCGTAGGTAGCCGCTTCTGGCCAATGTCAACCCCCGATTACCCAAAGCAGTTCATAGATGTGATGGGTGTCGGCCGCTCCCTCATTCAATTGACAGTAGATAGATTGAAGCCAATCTGTCCTGTCGAGAACATGTGGGTAGTGACAAACGAGAAATATATCAGCATTGTCAAGGAGCAAATCCCTGACATGCCAGTAGATAATATATTAGCAGAGCCGGAGGCTCGCAATACTGCTCCATGTATCGCTTATGCCTGCTGGAAAATCCAGAAGAAGCATCCTGATGCCAACATCGTGGTGACACCATCCGATGCCCTGGTGATCAATACATCGGAGTATCAGCGAGTGCTCAGCAAGGCTTTGAGCTATACATCCGATAAGAACGCCATCGTTACCATCGGTATTAAGCCAAGCCGCCCAGAAACAGGCTATGGCTATATCGCCGCAGCAGAGCCAACATCCGTAGATGAAATCTACAAGGTTGAGGCTTTCAAGGAAAAGCCAAACCTGGATACAGCAGAGCAATACCTTGCCGCTGGCAATTACTATTGGAATGCCGGAATCTTCGTATGGAACATTGATACCATCAGCAAGGCTATCCGTACCTTCCAGCCAAATCTTGCCAGCATCATGGATGAGATGGCACCTTCTTTCTATACCGAACAGGAGAAAGAGGTAGTCGGCAAACTCTTCCCAACCTGCGAGAAGATAAGCATTGACTATGCCGTAATGGAGAAGTCGAAGGAAATCTATACCCTGCCAGCCGAGTTCGGCTGGAGTGACTTAGGCAGCTGGGGCAGCCTCCGTACCCTGCTTCCACAAGATGAGGTTGGCAATGCCAAGGTAGGCAAGGACATCCGATTGTATGAATGCAAGAACTGCGTGGTTCATGCAGCCGATGAAAGCAAGGTGGTAGTTCAAGGCTTGGATGGCTATATCGTAGCCGAGAAGAATGGACAACTGCTTGTTTGCTCTTTGAAGGAAGAACAGAGAATTAAAGAATTTGGAAAGTAATTTATGTCAACTCAAACATCAGATAATAATAAACGAATAGCGAAGAATACCATACTGTTATACTTCCGCATGATATTCATTATGGTGATAAGTCTTTTCACCAGTAGAATCAATTTGCAATCATTGGGCGTAGAAAATTTTGGTATTTACAATGTCGTTGGTGGCGTTGTTGCAATGTTTTCTGTGTTCTCAGGTTCGTTGAGTGTGTCGATTAGTCGATTTATCACTTATGAATTAGGAAAAGGTAACCAAGAAAAGTTGAAGAAGGTGTTTTCTACAGCAGTTTCTATACAAATCTTCTTGGCAGTATGTATTACCATATTAGCTGAAATTATAGGTATATGGTTTTTGAACAATAAAATGAATATTCCGGCTGACAGGTTAAATGCAGCAAATTGGGTGATGCATTTTTCTATTTTGGCATTTGCGGTCAATTTGATAAGTGTGCCATATAATGCAGCTATCATTGCCCATGAAAAGATGGGAGCCTTTGCCTATGTTAGTGTATTCGAAGTTGTTGCAAAGTTAGGTATAACGTATTATCTGTTTATATCACCATTTGACAAATTAAAGACGTATGCAGTTTTGCTATTTGCTCTATCTATAGCGTTGAGATTGATTTATGGTGTTTATTGTAAGCGCAATTTTCAAGAGTGTTCCTATCATTTTATTTTAGATAGGGATTTAATAAAGCAAATGACAGGTTTTGCTGGTTGGTCGTTATTTGGATTGGTTGCTTATTCTGGTTATAATTACGGCTTGAATATTCTTTTGAACTTATTCTTTGGTCCCGTAGTAAATGCAGCTCGTGGGATAGCGTTTCAGGTGCAGAATGCAGTGCAGGGCTTTAGTAATAATTTCCAAATGGCTTTGAATCCGCAGATTATTAAGAGCTATGCTCAGAATGATTTGAAACGTATGCATCAGTTGATTTTTGCTAGTTCAAAGTATGCATTCTTTCTTTTGTTTTTCTTATCTCTGCCTATTATCATTGAAACACCCAAGATCTTGTCTGTATGGTTGACGGAAGTTCCCGATCATACTGTGAATTTTATCAGGTTAATATTGGCTTTAATTACATTTGATTCCTTGGGAAGTTCAATCAGTATTGCACAGCAAGCTTCAGGCAAGATAAAGAAATATCAGATTTGGGTAGGTAGTATTATGTTGATGATTGTACCGGTAGCATATATCTGTTTAAAAATGGGTACTAATCCCGAGTCCGTTTATATTGTCTATTTCATTGCTTGCATTATAGCCCATGTGGTTAGAATGATGATTATTAAACCGATAATCAAATTATCGCTTCGGGAATATTTTCATAAAGTATTGTTTAGACTTGCCACGGTAACGGTATGTTCTTCTATATTGCCTATTATGGCATATAAACTGCTTCCCGTAACAATGTTGTCACTTATCTTTGTTTGTTTACTTTGTGTCATAACAGTTGCTGCCTCTGTTTATCTTTTAGGTTTGGAACAAGGTGAACGAGAAATGGTGAATGGAAAAATAAAGAGTATGTTTCGCAAAAACACATCTAAGAAATGGAAAAAGAGTATATAGAATTATGTGCAAAGAATGATTGTACTGGATGTTTTGCATGTGAAAATGCTTGTCACAAGTCTGCGATTGTTAGGGTTAAAAATATCGAAGGCTTTCAATATCCTGAGATACAGCACGACTTATGTGTTTCTTGTCATGCGTGTCAACGGGTATGCCCTGTATTGAATCCTATAGAGAAGTTCCCAAAAGGCAAGGTATATGCTGCCTGGAATAAGAATTCTGAGGTCAGAAGCAAGAGTTCTTCAGGTGGAATGTTCTCCGTATTTGCAGAAGCTATTTTGGATGAAGGTGGAGTTGTTGTTGGGGCAAGGATGTTTGAGGACGGATATGTAAAGCATATTGCCATAACGGATAGAAGTCAACTCGACAAATTACGAGGAAGCAAATATGTTCAAAGCATAATTACCCATGATATTTATTCCCTAATTAAGGAGTATTTGTCAAAAGGTCAGAAGGTTCTTTTTACTGGTACACCTTGTCAAGTAGCAGCTATGACAAAAACTTTTAAGAGATATGCTGATTTACTGTATACTATAGATTTGGTTTGTCATGGTGTACCATCTCCTGAGTTCTTTGCAAGTTTTTATCACAAGCTAAAGAAACAAATTCCCAATTTAGTTTCTTATCAGTTTCGTGATTATAAAAACTGGCTTGTTTGTACGAATGTTAATGTTAATGTTAATGGTTCGATCTATAATCGCTACCTTTACGGAGAACCGACTTTTTATCAAGATGCATTCTTGAAAGGCTATCTTCATAGGGAGAATTGTTATCATTGTCAATACGCTTCTATAGCCAGAGTTTCCGATATAACATTAGCCGATTTTTGGGGAATAGGAAAGAATAAGACTATTGATGATGATTATAGAGGAGGTTGTTCTATGGTTTCCTTGAATTCTGACAAGGGGCAAGAGTTGATGAAGTCTATTGTGGGAAAGATTTATTATGAACTGCGTGATATTCAGGAAACTATAGATGGAGGTAATGAACAACTCGTAAAGCCATCTGTTAGACCTGTTGAACGAGATACATTTTATCAAGATGCTCAGACAATGAGTTATAAAAAACTGATTAAAAAGTATCATTTGAAGTTGCGTTGTGATATGTCATTCAGGCAGAGGGTAAAATCTAAACTGAAGAGATTATTGAAACTTGATAAATAAGGTGTGTAGAGATAATAAAAAAATAAAATGAAGAAGAAAAAAGTATCATTTATAACAATATTCGATAATCCCAACTTTGGTACTTATCTGCAGGCTTTAGCTCTAGGTTTGATGATAGAAAAATTGGGAGCTAAAGCTGAGGTGGTTCATTATGAGCGTCCTATCTGGCATGTTTTCCCAAAGTGGTTGATGAAGTTTCATTTCTTGGAGCCTTTGTATTTGTTAAAAGCTTATTTGAGGAAAAATAAGTCTGTCATTCAACAGTATGAATGCAGAAAGTTTGTGTCGCAAAATATATCTGTTACAAGCACTTATTATTCTTATAATGAGTTAGTGAAAAATCCGCCAAAGGCAGATGTTTATATGACGGGAAGTGATCAGGTATGGAATACTACTCACAACCATGGTGTTGATAAGGCATTTTATCTTGAATATGCACCAGCAAAAGCTACACGATGTGCTTATGCTGCTAGCATTGGAATGTCCAGCATTCCTGTAGAATACGTTGACGAAACCAAAGAACTGTTATCTAAGTATTCTAGAATATCTGTGCGTGAGCGTTCTAATATAGATTTGCTTGCTTCTATTGGAATAGTGAGCGAACAGGTTTTAGACCCGACCTTGTTGCTTAATCGTGAAGAATGGAGTAAATATGCGCGTCCAATGGATTTTGACGAACCTTATTTGTTAGTTTATTCTGTTGAGTCACAAAAGCGAGATGCAATAGTCGGAGAAATTGCCCAAAAAGTAGCAAAAGCTAAGGGATTGAAAATTTATGAAGTTAATTATTTTGGTGAGAACAAGGTGATACCAGGATGTGACAGGCATTTCTTTTATGCTACCCCTGATTTGTTCTTGTCTTTGGTTTTAAATGCCAGCTATGTTGTGGTTAGTTCTTTCCACGGGACAGCATTCTCTATCAATTTCAATAAGGAGTTCTTATCTGTGACTCCTGATCGTTTCAGTAGCCGACTTGATGGCATTCTGAATATGACAGGTTTAGAAAGTAGAAAGGTTTCGAGTGTTGATGATGTGTCTGAGAACTTGTTAGATAGCTCAATAGATTTTACTTTGGCAAATAGCCGATTGAGAGTAGAACGTGAGAAGTCAATTAAATTTTTAAAACAGCAATTGCAATGAAATATTTAATAGTACAAGATTGGCAGAGTACTCATGGTAATCATGCAGGTATGAAGCATATGTGCGATTTACTTGTCGCCAAATATCCCGATGAATATAAAATGTTTGTTAAGGAATGTCCTAGAAATTGGAAGTCTCCACGAACATTTATGGAAAAAATATGCTGGCGTCTTTATGGTAAATATGCAAAAGAACACTATTTGACGAAAACGTATCCCCTGGAGTATTTAGAACTTTGTAGCCCAATGTTTTCAAATTTGAAGGCTGGGGACGAGGTATTTCTTCTGGAGTATCTGCTTCCTTGGGCATCTCAATATGAATTGGCATGTTATATTCGTGAAAATTACCCTAAAGTTAAGATATATGCTTTGTCACATCTTACAGGTAAGTATTTCGATGAAATGACAGCAAACGATCCTGACTTGATCCAGAACTGGGCAAAATCTGTTGATAAGCTGTTAACTCTTGGTTCTTCTCTCTCTTCATACTTTGAAAAAGCAGGTGTTTCTAAAGAAAAGATAAGTACAGGTTTTCATTATGTTGATTCTGATTATTATCAGAAGCAACAGCCGATGAAATCAAATTCTCCTCTTAAAGTTATTATGATGGGAGCTTTACAGCGTGACTATGGTATGTTGGCGGAAGTTGTTAAACAGTGTCCTGATGTTCACTGGATTATTTGCAGAGGACGAAAAAATGTGGATGATTTATTCCCTAAGACCCCAAATGTGGAGTTAAAAGGATTTTTGGAAGAAGATGAACTCCGCCATCAGATGGATATAGCCGATGTTTCGCTTAATGTGATGGAAGATACGGTAGGAAGCAATGTAATAACAACATCTATGGCTATGGGATTGGCTATGATTGTAAGTGATGTTGGCAGCATTCGGGATTATTGTAATGATGCGAATGCTCTATTTTGCCAAAACAACGTAGAGCAATTTGTTCGAGCAATAAAGAAGCTGCAAAATAATTTGCAGTTAGTTCTGCGTATGAAGAAGGCATCGCTTGAAAATAGCAAGAGATTACAGATTGATAATATTAATCGTTGGTTTTTTAAATTAAAATAGTATGGGATGGTCTTCATCTACAGGTGATCCTTTTGTATATTGGAGTTTTTATGTGTTGCTGGTTCTAATCTTAACCTATTGTGGTTGGGGTATCTCGAATGATGATGAAAAGCAGACACATTTTAGAAAATATGCTTGGATTGCAGGAATTTCTTATTCATTAATAGAAGGTTTACGTTGGCTAAGAGGACCTGACTACTACCACTATTATATGGATTTGGATACAAATTTTAAAGCCGGAGTTTGTACTCCTGATCCAGAACCTCTATATGAGTGGTGGGTTAATCTGTTTCATATGACAGGTTTGCATCCTTCGATCGCCTTTATTATTTATAGTGCGTTGTTGATATTTGGGGTATTGCTGATTTTCAAGAGGTATCCTAAAGCTGCATTATGGGGATTACCATTATTTTTCTTAATGACAAATTCGCAGACGGAAAATATTATTCGTCAAACATTGGCAACATCATTTTTGATATTTGCTTATGTGGCATATCTTAATGAGAAAAAGAAACTAATGTTTGCTATGTTGACTGTGGTTCCTTTGATTCATTCTGCAGGTTTATATGGAGTGGCTTTGTTCTTAGTCTTCACTTATGTCAAAGTTCCATTGAAGCAGCCTTGGATATTAGTGGCTTTGTTCCTTTTTGCTTATTATTTTTGGAATCCTGATTGGTTCCAAGGATTTGCAGATTATCTTTCTAAGTTAAATTTAGGAGATGATATTAAGGGTCAAGGATATTTGGATAATTCAGATCGTTGGTTTACTAGTGAGGGATCTATTACCAATGTCTTAGGAAGAGGAGCAACTCAATTGTCTATGTTATATGTTTCCGTCAATTTTTTGGTTAATTTGTTTACAGTGTTGTTTGGCTTCTATGCCAGCAGGGATGATGGAAAATTGCAAATAGTCTATTATTTTGCTTATGTAGCATTGATAATTCAGACTATGGCTGGTGATATTGAACTCTTTACAAGATTTTCTAATTGGACAAATTTGTTGACACCAATATTGGTTGGTGTTATGTTTGCAAAAATAAAACTTCCTCAAATAAAGAACTTGCAGGTTGTTATTTATGTAGTTTTTGCAATAAACTATATTTTTTATGGTTTAATCCGTTCAATAGGATCATTACCATATGCGGGATGTGGTTTTATATGGGATAAGTAATAGTCTTAATACAAGCAGAAAGTGATAGAAATGAGAAATATGACGGTGGAATATCTACGTGTGATATTCATATTTTTGATAGTGTTACTTCATATATTGTGGAAGGATTATGGGGGGGGTATATCTTATGCCATCTAATCAATCTACAGAAGCCTACATACAATTGGGATTAACAAATCTTACATCTATAGGAGTTACAGGTTTTATTTTGATTTCTGGATATTATGGAGTCAAGTTGAAGATAAGTAGAATATTATCCTTATGGATTCAAACTACAACCTATGCACTAGCCTCAGTATTGGTAATTTCTATATTTTTTGGAGGTAGCTTTATAAAAAAAACTGTAGATGCACCTTTAATGTTGTTTGATGGTTGTTGGTGGTTCGTTACTGATTATTTGGTATTGATGTTACTATCCCCATTCCTCAATGCGGGGTTGGATATTTTGAATAAACGCCAACTGTTATTTATTATTTGGGTTATCTCATTCATTATGTATGGTGCTGAATGGTTTCATGCTAAGGATGCCTCAATGCCACTATTGTTGTTTTTTAATACATATTTAGTTGGAAGGTTTATAAAATTATATCCAATAAACTTTGTGTTGAAATATAAATATCCTATTTTTATAATAGGACTATCTTTACTCATTGTAGAGCCTATGATATTTCATGCAATCGGCTTGGATGGAAAAATAAAATTTGTTAGTGGTAATTTTAATGTATTAGTATTGATTACAGATATTTCTTTATTGCAGATTTGCTTGTCTCATCAAAAAAATGGAAAAGTTAATTTCTTGACGAGAAATGTGCTTGCTATATATTTAATACATGAATCAGAAATAGGTAGGAGAATACTCCACGAAAATATTTTTTATGACGGTAGGGCGATAGATTTTGTCTTTATATTAGCTATTGTGGTATTCGTTGTAGTTGCTTCTGTATTAATAGAAGAAGTACGCAGATGGCTTTTCGGTAGCTTTGAAAAGGTATGTATCGCTAAAGTTGAATCAATTTTTAATTTAGATAAAAAATGAGAAAACACTCTTTGATATCAGTAATTGTACCAATATATAAGGTACAGGATTATCTTAAAGAATGTATTGAATCTATCATCAACCAAACATATTCTGATATAGAAGTGATATTGGTTGATGATGGTTCTCCCGATAGATGTCCACAAATGTGTGATGAATGGGCAAAACGAGATTCAAGAATTAGAGTTGTTCACAAAAAAAATGGTGGGCTCTCTTCGGCTCGTAATGCTGGTCTTGATGTTGCTAAGGGAGAATATATAAGTTTTGTAGATAGTGATGATTTTATTTGTAAAGATGCTTTGGAGAATCTCTACAATAGAATTAAAGATGATAAAAGTATTGGAATAACTTCAGGTTTGATTTATAGATACCAAGATAGTTCTATCAGTAATTTTAAAGCTCAATGGTTATGTTCTAAAGAGATAGTAATTCCTGCTTCAGAATTTCTTTTGGAAACAATGAGTCAAAAAACTAGTTATACTGTTTGGAATAAGTTATATAGACGAGATGTTATTGGTAACACTCGATTCCGAGAAGGGCGTAATAATGAGGATACTCTGTTTATGTATGATTTAGGAAAAAATATAGCTATTCTAAATGTATGCATGGTAGAAATACCACATTATGTATATTATTATAGATATAGAGAAGACAGTATTTGTACTACGGCAAAGATTCCTTTGGCGATAGATATATTGGATAATTATGAATTGATGATGGAGGATTGCAAGAATACAAATTCTCGATTATATGATGTCCTATACTTTTCATATGTTAGAACTTTATATGGTTTCGTTGATTCTTTATTGCTAAATCCTGTTTGGTATCCTTTATATTTCTCTGAATATCAGAAAAAGTTAAGATTCATTCCTTTTGAATATGTGAAAAGAAAATTTCAGCTGAATGATGCTCTTTATATTCAGTTATTGAAATACAGTCCTCATATTCGTAAGATAATTCGTAAGATTAGAGAACGTGAGTTGTAAATACTTTAGTATTATTCAAAGGACTATTCACAAGGCAAAGGGAGACGAATTCGATAATGTCATGATTTGTCTTGGTGATGAAAAGGCACTTGGTTTCTTCTTGCAACCCGATTTGTTGAATAAAGAATCGCATAGAGTATACTATGTGGCAGCAAGCAGAGCAAAGGAAAAACTATTCTTCTCAATACCTTTATTGAGCAACGGCATAAGAAAAAATAGAAAAATTAGGTATAGAAATTAAATAAATATAAAATATGAAACCAAGAATTTTAGCATTTTATCTTCCTCAGTTTCATCCATTTAAAGAAAATGACGAATGGTGGGGAAAGGGTTTTACTGAGTGGACAAATGTAGGTAAGGCTAAGCCTTTATTTAAGGGGCACAATCAGCCTCGAGTTCCTACAGAATTGGGGTATTACGACCTTCGTTTGCCTATCGTTCGTGAACAGCAGGCGCAGCTGGCAAGGGAGGCTGGTGTTGAAGGCTTCTGCTATTGGCATTATTGGTTTGGCAATGGCAAGAGATTGATTGCAGATATTTTTGATGAAGTCTTGGAGTCTGGTAAACCTGATTTCCCATTCTGTTTAGGTTGGGCTAACCACAGCTGGTATGCAAAGAACTGGAATAGTGATGGTACTTCTACCAATAAGTTGCTGATAGAACAAACTTATCCAGGCATGGAAGATGAAATGATGCATTTTGCTTTCTTGTTAAAGGCGTTTAAGGATAAAAGATATATCAAGGTGAATGGAGCTCCTCTTCTTTACATCTTTGCTCCTAAGGATGTTCCACAAGAGTATTTGGATAATTTCCGTAAATGGACAAAGGAAGCAGGATTCCCAGATTTGTATTTAGTAGCTAATATTCCTCATCCTAGTATTACTAAGGAGGCTATGTTAGCCAAAGGTTTCAATGCTGTTAGTTATCAGCGATTAGGTGGTATTACGAGCAATACACTTAAAAAAATGGGTCGTGCTGGTCGTGGTATTCAACGTGTTTTGCAAAATGTGAGAGGTTTTATAACACGACGTCCTCCATTTATGACAGATTATAAGAAGTATCTTCCATTCTTGGTAACAGAGGAGGACAAGTATAGAGACGTTATTCCTTGCATTATTCCTCAATGGGATCATACGCCTAGAAGTGGATGGAACGGAACTTTCTTCGTTAATGTGAAGCCTGAATATTTTTATGAAAATGCCAAGCATGCCTTAGAGGCTGTAAAGAATAAGCCTGAGCAGGAACAGTTGATTTTCTTGAAGTCTTGGAATGAATGGGGTGAAGGAAATATGATGGAACCTGATTTGACTTATGGTAGAGGGTTTATAGACGCCTTACGTAAGGCTGTTGATGAAGAAAAGTAGAGTGTTCTGTATGATATCAAAATGGAATTTTGCCATATTCTCTAAGTATAGAGGAGAACTTATGGGTATAGCCATCTTGGGAGTTTGCTTGTTACATGCTTTTAAGTGGGCTGAATTGGGTGATTCACTAATAGCTCATGCAGTAGGACCTTTTGCAAGGATTGCCTTTACGGATGGTTTTCTGTTTCTTTCGGGATTCGGTTTATATTATTCGTTTAGTAAGAATGGTGATTTGTGTAAGTTTTATTTAAAGCGATTAAATCGTGTGCTGCTGCCTTATATGATTATGAGCTTACCGTTCTTTCTTTTAGGTTTGATAACGGGTAATATATCAGTATCGACTTTTTTGATGAAATTAACTTCGCTCTACTTCTGGTTTTGGGGTAATGATGGAATGTGGTATATCTCCATGTCAGTGGCGTTGTACCTTTTATTTCCTTTAGCTTATAAGTTTTTGTTTGCCCAACGGAACGAGCTATGTGTTGTGACAAGAACTTTTATCATCATTATAGCGTGTGTTTCTGCCTGTTTTCCATTGTATAATTTTGCTCCACATTATTATAATATGTTGCAAATAGGCATTACTAAGGCGCCAATGTTTTTCATTGGAATGTTGGTGGCATGGTATTCTTGTCTTGGCAGAAGCATGACTTGGAAGCATATAACGGGGGGGTGATTTTGTTAAGCCTAACCTTCATGCTTAAAAGGCAGGCTGATGTGTTCGTTCCCTATTACGAAATGGCATACAGACTGTTGATGATGCCATTGGCTTGCTTGGCTTTGGAGTAT
>ENA-ORSY01000853-ORSY01000853.1-human-gut-metagenome-genome-assembly--contig:-NODE-853-length-26226-cov-3.174926_pt1 | contig 26226 bp, 20 predicted proteins | sample MGYA00242193_ERZ509160 | MGnify/ENA primary metagenome ERZ509160 (study PRJEB26280, sample SAMEA2338670) | human gut metagenome | biome: human gut; feature: human-associated habitat; material: faeces...
AGTCCCGAGTGGCGTAGTCTTTATTTAATCCGTCCAAGTTTTGGGGCGCAGTTCATCTTCATTCCGGGCCCAGTATTTGCAAAGAACTCAGTTTTGCCAACGCGGAATTTTCGATCCGCAGTTGCAAGCTCTAAAGGCAATTGACGTATTGACGCCACAATGCGGAACTTGCGGCGTTATCCCCCCCACGCGATGCAAACCGCATCAAGCAACGCTGCACAATCCGAAAAGCCATGACGCCGTGCGCTTTAGCTGCGCGCTTCCTTCACGTGCCCAACCAGCTTAGCAATACGCTCGCTGTATTCGGGATGCTCGATGCCCGCTTCGGCGATATCGATAATAGGGGCGTCACCCCACAAGGTTTCCAAACGATAAAAATCACGAGATTCGGGCTGGAACACATCCACTACGAACTCGCCGTAATCGAGAAGCTCCCAAGAATGATCGTTGGTCTGCTCGCGGGAAATGGGCTTTACGCCGCCCTCGATACGCACTTTTTCCTCGATGTTGTCGAGGATGGCCTCAACCTGGGGAGTGTTGGCGCCCGTTGCGATAACGAAATAATCGGTGACGTCCACCAAGTCGCCAACTTTAATGACCATGATATCAGTTGCCTTGCGCTCGTCTGCCGCACGTGCAGCAATAAGTGCGCATTCACGAGAAGATGTTTCTTCCACTTATATTCTCCTTTATTGTTCTTGAGGCTTAGCGCCGTTGTAGCAGTTCCAAACCGTGACAGAATCATAACTGATAGGCTTGCCGGCACGAACCAGATAGGACATGCCTTCCTTCAGCACCGCATAGAACAGCTCTTCCAGGCTCATAGTGCCAATCTGCTTATACAGGCGCTTGTATTCGGCTACATCGTGCGTGGGCTCGATTTTGTCAGCCACAAACACGATCATATCAAGTGGCGCCATGTCGGGAGCACCAACCGTATGCCTCTCGATTGCCTGAAACACTTCTTCCCCGAAGCAGGGGAAATCACGCCGCAGCACTGCCGCCGCCGTAGGCCCGTGCAATACCCACGGCATACCGTTTATCACATCGGGACTTACTTTCAGATCGAAATCCGAAATGCGCTGCTGTAACTGAGCAGGGAGAAGCGCTTTGTCCCAATCGTGCAGCAGGCCAGCGATATGGCCATCATAGCCATAAACACGTGCGAGTTTTCGAGCCGTTTTCGCTACCGATATGCTGTGCACATACCGCGAAGGGTTCACGCGTTGCATAAGCAATCCCTTCATGTGCTTGTATGACTGCGAGCCAAACGGCTTTCCCTCATCAAGGCCTTCAGCGCCAGTAGGCTGGTAGGCAAACTCCGAAAGCTCTTCTCTGGTAGGCTCTGTCACCTGCGCTTTCTTCTTCTTAGCCATGTTCCACTCCCTCGCGATAGAACTCGTGCTCCATCACGTGATCGACTACAACCTGGGGCGTAAGATAGCGGATCGACTTTCCCTCCGCCAGGCGACGCCGCAGTTCACTTGATGATATTTCCAGTGCTTCAATGGTAACGAATGAAATGGAGATACCTTTCGCTGCATCCACAATCTGCGCGCGCTTTTCATCGGAAAGCTCGTAGCCTGGACGATCGACCCCTACGAATTTTGCAAGGGACCCCATTTCGTCCGAGCCTCGCCACTTTGAAACCGTTGCTATCGCATCGGCTCCCGCCAAAAAATACAACTCAACATTAGGCGGAAAATGGCCACGGAGTGTTCGAAGGGTGTCGATGGTGTAGGTATCGCCACCACGCGCAATTTCAATATCGCTTACATCGAAATACGGGTTATCGGCAATGGCGGCACGGCACATGGCCAAACGATCGCTTGCAGGAGCAATTCGTTGCCCACGCTTGAAGACCGGATTCCCCGTGGGAATGAACAAGATAACATCAAGGCCCAAATCTTCTCGCGCTTGTTCGGCACAAGCCAAATGCCCGTTATGGATAGGATCGAAGGTGCCACCCATGATCCCTAAACGACAGGGCTTGCCGTCTTTTCCGAAATCATCGAAGCGTTCGCAGATATGCGGCTCTTTGTAGCCCGTTTCCTGCGCACGCATTTTGCGCACGGTCTCGATAACATCGATAGCACTCATGCTACTCCCTTACCTGGCCCGTTCCGTTCACCAGGTATTTCGTGCTGGTAAGCGCCTCTAACGCAAACGGACCACGTACGTGCAATTTCTGAGTTGAGATACCTATTTCCGCGCCAAGGCCAAATTCCCCACCGTCGGTAAAACGAGTTGAGGCGTTGGCATATACAGCAGCAGCATCAACCCCCTGCTGGAAAACCGCAATGGCTTCTTCGTTCGAGGCAACAATGCACTCAGAGTGATTAGTGCCATAGCGATTGATATGGGAAACGGCTTCATCTACCCCGTTTTCAACAACATGGATGCTGATTTCCAGAGCCAAGTACTCACGGCCCCAGTCTTCTTCAGTGGCGTCAACGAAGAATTGCGAAAGCTCAGCGTGGCCTTCGGCAACAGTTGCCTGCACTGCCGCGCGGACCACCTCGTCACCGTGGATCAACACGTTTGCCTGAGCCAAATCAAGCAGCAAGCCAGGAAGGAATTCCTGAGCAATGGAAGCATCAACCAACACCGATTCGCATGCGTTGCATACACCGGTACGCTGAGTCTTTGCGTTCAGGATTATCTTTCGCGCCATGGCAAAATCAGCCGATTCATGCACATAAACATGGCAGTTGCCGACACCCGTTTCGATTACCGGCACTATCGCGTGTTCCACGCAATGCTGAATAAGGCCAGCGCCACCACGAGGAATAAGCACATCGACCAAACCGCGAAGACGCAGCAGGATATCGGTCTCCGTGCGGTCGGTTGATTCAATGGCAACTACCGCATCCGCAGGCAAGCCGACGCTTTCAATGGCAACGCGCAGAACCTGCGCAATTGCCAGATTCGAGTGAACCGCCATAGAGCCGCCGCGCAGCACGCAAGCGTTACCCGATTTCACGCAGATGCCCGCAGCATCAGCAGTTACATTAGGGCGTGCCTCGTACACCATAGCCACCACGCCCAACGGCACGGAAACCTTTCGGATAAGCAAACCGTTTTCTAGTGTTCGCTGCTCTAAGATTTTGCCTGCGGGATCGTCGAGCGAAGCAAGGCTTTCAAGGGCAGATGCCATACCCTCGATACGGCCCTCATCCAAGAACAAACGATCAATCAGCGAGTCTTTCGTTCCTGCTTTTAGGGCCTCAGCACAATCGACCGCGTTTTCTGCGCAGATAAGCGCTGCTTCTTTACGAAGGGCAGCTGCCATTGCAAACAACGCCTTGTTCTTCAGCTCGGTAGAGGCTTTCGCCATAGCAGCGCTGGCAACCTTGGCCCTCTGCGCCGCAACCTGTGCTTCACTCATTCGAACACCACCAATTCATCGCGATGGACTGCGGGCTTATCGCCCAAATTTACGAGCAATTCGTTACCACGAATTTCCTTCTGGGAACGACCTCGGGCAAGACTTACTTCAGAAGAGGGTGCGTTTACCCTACCGCGAGCAAACAGGTGCCCCTCTTGATCCTTGATATCGACAATATCCCCACGGAAGAAAGAGCCCTCCACGCTGGTAATGCCCACAGACAAGAGCGACGAGCCGGTATCTACCAAGGCTCGCCTGGCGCCATCGTCTACCACCAAAACGCCCTTGGCAGTGTCGCCGAGGGCAATCCAGAGCTTACGCGGGGAAATATCATGCGCTTTGTTGCGAGCAACGAAGTAGGTGCCCACCGATTCGCCGTGAGCGAGCTGGATTAAGCTACCCTGACGACGCCCATGGCAGATAACCATCGGGATGCCCGCAAGCATAAGCACGCGAGCAGCGCGGATCTTGGTGATCATGCCGCCGCTGCCCACCTTCGATGTAACGCCTCCCGCGGAAGCCATCAGTTCAGGGGTGATGCGCTCAACGAGGGGGATAAGCGTAGCCGTTGGATCGATAGTGGGATTGGCGGTATACAAGCCTTCGATATCGGAGAAGATAACGCACATATCGGCCTGCACCAAGCAAGAGACGAGGGCGGCAAGTGTGTCGTTGTCGCCAAAGCGAATCTGCTCAACCGACACCGTGTCGTTTTCGTTGATGATGGGCACGACATCAAAATCAATCAAGCGCTCCAAGGTGTCACGCGCATGCAGATAGGCATTGCGCTGCGCCGTAGAGTGTCGAGTGATAAGCACGCATGAGGTAAGCACATCGTAGCGCGAGAATGCTTCTGCGTACGTTGCCATAAGTGCATTCTGCCCCACCGAAGCCGCCGCCTGGAGCGAAGGCATGTCGGTCGGGCGCTCTTCGATGCCCAATGCCTCCAAGCCGCATGCAATTGCGGCGCTGGAAACAATAAGGGGGCTCCATCCCATCTGACGTAAAGCATGGACCTGAGCGGCAAGGCCATCGAAGTATGCACGATCGAGCTTGCCTTGCTCGTTTACCAAGGTTGACGAACCGATCTTGATTACTATGACTTTCTTGCCGTTTCTCATGCTTTAGATGTCCATTCCCTCGAAATCATCTTCGCGCATACGTGCCGACTCAAACTCGAATGCACATTCCAAAATGCGAATCTCATCGCCGTCGCAAGCCCCAGCAGCCTCAAGGGCCTCATCGAGCTTCAAACGCTTAAAGCGATGCTGCAGGAACGTAACAGCTTCATCGTTTTCCCAGTCGGTCTGGATAACCATGCGCTCAATCTGCTTTCCGGTAACGCGGAACACACCCTCGGAAAGCTTGGTGACCTTGAACTTCTTATCTTTCGCATCGCGACGATGCTGCCAGATCTGATCGAAATGCTCTTGACCTTCCAAGGCCTTGCGCTGAGCCTCGCGAAGCTCAGCAACACGAGCACCGGTAGCCTTCATCAGGGCATCTACGCCTTTTCCCGTAACGGCACTGGTGAAGAACACCTTAGGGTTCAACGGGCTTTCAGCATATTCATTGCCACCAGCGCGCTCAACGGAATCGCGGCGCACTTCTTCTTCGAGGCGGCGAGCGGCGTCTTCCACACCAGGGGCATCTACCTTATTTCCCACCACGATGCAAGGACGCTCTGCCAATTCAGGCAGATAAGCCTTCAGCTCATTGTTGATAATGCGGTAATCCTCTACCGGGTCGCGGCCCTCATACCCACCAGTAAGGTCGATAACATGGAGGATGATTGCGCAGCGTTCCACGTGACGGAGGAATTCGTGGCCCAAGCCCTTTCCTTCGTGCGCGCCCTCAATGAGGCCAGGAACGTCTGCCACGACATAGTTATACTCATCAGCTTTCACCACACCCAAATTAGGCACAAGCGTAGTGAAAGGATAATCAGCGATTTTAGGCTTGGCGGCAGACATGCGCGCAATGAGCGAAGACTTGCCAGCGGAAGGAACGCCCACCAAGGCAGCATCCGCCATGAGCTTCATTTCAAGCTCGACCCAGCATTCTTCTGCGGGAACACCAAGCTCCGCAAAAGCAGGGGCGCGACGTGTTGACGTGACGAAATGGGTATTGCCGCGACCGCCAATGCCGCCGCGAGCAGCAATAATACGTTCTCCATCATGAGTGAGGTCGGCAATAACCTCACCGGTTTCCTTGGTTTCATCGTTGTATTCACGCACAATAGTGCCAACGGGAACCTTAAGAACAAGGTCTTCGCCATTGGCACCGTTCATCTTGGAACCCTTGCCATGGGTGCCGCGCGTTGCTTTGAAATGATGTTTGAAGCGATAGTCGATCAGCGAAGAAACGCGGGAATCGGCTTCAAGCACGATATCGCCGCCCTTGCCGCCGTCGCCGCCGTCGGGGCCGCCCTTCGGGACGTGCGCCTCACGACGAAACGACATGCAGCCCGCGCCGCCGTCGCCTGCTTTAAGAAATATGCGAACCTTGTCTGTAAACATTATCCTTCAATTCTAAACGAAAAGACCCCCTGCGATGCAGAGGGCCTTTGTTAAGTCCAAATTTAGGCGGTATTTATGCCTGAGGACGGACATGCACCTTGCGGCGTGCGCCCTTGGTGTATTCTACCGTACCTTCGCACAGAGCGAACAGGGTGTCGTCCTTGCCGCGACCCACGTTCTCACCGGGATGGAAGTGAGTGCCACGCTGACGAACCAGGATGTTGCCCGCACCGACGAATTCGCCAGCAAAGCGCTTGCAACCAAGGCGCTTAGCCTTCGAATCGCGACCGTTGCGGATGGAACCTTGACCTTTCTTATGTGCCATTAGTATTCCTCCTCTACTTAAGCGATGCTGGTGATCTGAATACGAGTGAGCTGCTGGCGATGACCGCGCAGCTTCTTGTAGTTCTTGCGCTTCTTGAATTTGAAGACGAGCTGCTTGTCGCCCTTAAACTGCTCAACGATGGTAGCCTCAACCTTGGTCTTGGCAGCCTCTGCAGGGTCAGCAATAACCTTAGCGCCGTCAACAACCGTGATAGCGGTAAGAGCGACCTTGTCGCCTGCTTCACCTTCGAGCTTTTCGACGTTCAGGCAGTCACCGGTGGATACCTTGTACTGCTTGCCGCCAGTCTTAACAATAGCGTACATAATTCTCCTTATTTGAAATAAACGCAAGGCGATAGCTTATCAGCGTGACCGTAGCAAGTCAACGAAAGTGCCTTTCGTTGCAACGTATGCACCGTCTCCGCGTATCATCGCACTTATTCCTAAGCTGCACCTTTCGTGCAACCTGTTGAATGATACCAGAAACCGCCCGATATGGAAGAACAAACCCAAGTTTCGTGAAGGCGCTCCACAATTGGCCAACAAGAGAAAGACCCTTCCCGTCGCATTCTCCTTCTAGCCCCGCCCGCCCCTTGCCACACCAAGCGGCTCAACCGTCTACAGATAATTGTTAGTATTTTTATACCATTTGCTCTCACCTGCGCCTCTATTGGTGATATGATGCTTTTGTGTAGAAGATCAGCCTTTAATTGGGCTGCGGAAAAGGAGGTGGTGTGCGAATGGAATTCCTCACCGACCCGGTACTGCTTGCACGCATCCAGTTTGCGCTCACAGCTATGTACCACTATGTGTTTGTGCCGCTCTCTATAGGTCTAGGCCTTATTGTGGCGATTTTCGAGACCAAGTACTATCGATCCCAAAGCGTTGAAGATGCCGCCGCATCCCGTTTCTGGATCAAGGTATTCACGGCCACCTTCGCCCTAGGTGTTGCAACTGGCATCACCATGGAATTCTCGTTTGGCACCAACTGGGCCGACTACGCGCGTTTCGTAGGCGACATCTTCGGCGCACCGTTGGCGGCAGAAGCGCTGCTCGCGTTTTTCTTGGAATCGGTATTCCTTGGCGTGCTCCTGTTCGGGCGTAAGAAGGTAAGCGGCAAATTCTACCTTGTTTCTGCCTGGCTCGTTTGGCTAGGTTCGTGCCTCTCTGCGCTGTGGATCATCATCGCCAACTCGTGGATGCAAACCCCAGCAGGCGCCGAGCTTTCCGCAGACGGCACCCAGGCACTCTTGACCAACTTCCTTGATGCCGCGTTCAACGCAACTACGGCCCCTCGCTACTTCCACACGGTAGACGCTCTGCTTATCATGGGCGCATTCACAGCGCTTGCCATAGCCGCGTGGTACCTGAAGAAGGGCCTTCACACCGAATTCGCCATGAAAACGGTGCGCGTTGCTTCCGTTGTTGCCTTGTGCACAACTTGCCTTATGGTGGTATTCGCCCACCAATCTGCCGTGGCGGTGGCCGAAGAACAGCCCACAAAGTTCGCCATGATGGAAGGCGCCTACAACGGAGAGGCAATGCCGCTGTACGCGGTAGGCTGGGTTGACGAAGCCTCCCAAAAGGTGATTACCCCTATCGCCATACCAGGTGGCACTTCTTTCTTGGCCTCTGGCTCGTTTGATACGGAATATCCTGGCCTCAACGACCTGGCGAAGAGCGGCGCTTACGGGTCCGATTTCACCGAAGAGACCATTTCAGAGCTCCCTGTGAACACCGTATTCCAAAGCTATCACTTGATGGTGGCAATGTTCGGGCTTATTGGGCTTACTACCCTGCTAGCCTTCATCTTCACGTTCCGCAAGGGACGCATTGCCTCGATGCGCTGGCTGCAGAACCTGGCCATCGTTTCGCCTCTGTTCCCCTTCTTGGCCATCGAAGCAGGTTGGTTTACTGCGGAGATCGGCCGTCAACCATGGGTGGTGTACCCCGCCACCAGCAGCCCCGAGGGCGTAAGCCTGCTCACACAAGCCTCTTCTTCCGCATCTGTAACCTCTCCCGAGCTTGCCATCACGCTGGCGCTGTTCCTTCTTATTTATCTGTTCCTGATCATCGGATGGGCACGCATCGTTATCCACCTTATCAAGGTCGGCCCACGCATCGATGAGAGCGGCGAGGCAAGCAATGAAACCGCTCGCAAAACGGGCAATAGTAGCAATGGCAACGTTGAGGCCTCTATCGGAAAGGCAGGTGAGTAGTCATGACCGCATTGGGAATTCTTTGGTTTGCCCTGATAGCTGTACTTATCGCGGGCTATTTCATCCTCGATGGATTTGATTTGGGCGCCGGCATCCTTTCGCCCATTATCGCAAAAAACGAAAATGAAAAGGCCGTAGTGCGTCGAGCCATCGGCCCGACTTGGGACGGCAACGAAGTGTGGCTCCTCACCGCTGGCGGCGCGCTGTTCGCTGCATTTGCTCCGGCATACGCTACTACGTTTTCAGGCTTCTATCTGGCTATCATGCTCGTGCTATTCGGCTTGATCGTCCGAGCTGTATCTCTCGAATATCGCTCCCATGACCCCAAATGGGGCAAGATTTGGGACGCCCTGTTCTTTATTGGATCGCTCCTGCCTGCCCTGCTGTTCGGCGTAGCCATCGGCAACGTATACGCCGGCATTCCCCTTGACGCCAATGGCGATTATGCGGGCGTTCCGCTTCTGGGGCTCATCACCCCCTTCACGCTTCTGTGCGGGCTTCTGGGCCTTTCAGTGTTTGTCACTCAAGGGGCAACCTGGATTGCGCTCAAGGCCGAAAAGCCATCTGACCTGCAGGCGCGCGCAGCCAAGCTACGCTGCCCCTTGGCATGCATAACCATGGCACTATTTGTTGCCGTAAGCGCATACGCCCTTATGGGCATTGCGCCTACCCTCGACCCTGCCCTTGGAACGCTGCGCTCGGTTGCCTGTGCGGGCGTGGTTGCCACGCTGATGGCGCTCTTCTTGGCCTCCAGAGAAACGGACAATGACCTTCTTCCGTTCCTGGCAAGCAGCGCATCGGCACTGCTTCTGGTGCTCCTGTTTGCAGCATCGATGTTCCCTACCCTGGTGGTTGCCACAACGGGCACGAGCATCACCATCGCGAATGCCGCTTCTTCCGATTTGGCCCTCGCATGGATGACAGGCATCACCTGCATTGGCCTTCCCTTGGTGCTGGTGTACCACGTACTGGTGTATCGCACCTTCCGTGGACGCATCAGCGCTGATGAGGCCAACGAATACTAACCTGTGCGGCGGCGAATTCTCTGAATGGGACAGCCGCCGCTTTCGTTTTCGTTGAAGGCGTCAGAAGGCGCCGCATTCAGCGCTCCTCGCAACACGCTGCCCATGCAAATGAAAGGAGGAGGCATGTTCGACAAGAGACTCTTCGCACTTCCCGGCGCAAAGAGCGCTATCGCCTGGTGCATTGCCACCTCCCTTCTTCTAGCGGCGCTCATGGTAGGTCAAGCCGCAGCCCTGGCCTGGGCCCTGACCCTTCTTTGGGGAGGAAGCGCCCTCTCCGACGTCGCAGCTCAGCTTGGCGCCTTTGCGCTCTGCTTCATCGGGAAACAGGCAGCCACTAACATTCAGGCCAAACAGCTCGAACTCTTTGCGGCAGCACGCACTGAAGAGTTTCGCCAGGAGCTGTCAAAACACCTTTATGAAGGAGGGGCCCCCTTAACCCAAAAGCTAGGAACGGGTGCAGCTTCGACACTTTGCCTTGATGGCATCGACAACATTGAGCAATATATGAGCACCGCTTTGCCTCGTACGGTGGCGCTGGTCACGGTGCCCTTTGTTCTTCTTGCCGTTATCGTCTTCCAAGACTGGGTTTCTGCTCTTATTGCACTTCTGGTGTTTCCCGCCATCATCCTTCAAATGGTTCTCATCGGAAGCACTGCACAAGAGGAAGCCGGCAAACAACATCGCGAATACCAGCGCCTCGCAAACCATTTCATCGATTCGCTGCGCGGCATCGATACCCTGAAGTACTTCGGCCGCAGCAACGAACAAGCCGATCGCGTATATGAGACAAGCGAAAAATTCCGCATAGCAACGATGAAGACACTGCGCACTGCAACGCTTTCGGGTGCTGTGCTTGACGCATTTTCCACCATTTCCCTCGCAGCAGTTGCCGTTATGCTCGGCTTTCGCTTGGTGGATGGGTCCATTACCCTGCTGCCCGCGCTGTTCGTCTTGGTGATCATGCCCGATTATTTTCGCCCAATCCGCGAATTCGCCTCCGATTACCACGCTACATTAAACGGGAAGAACACCCTTACCCAGGTATTGGAGGTATTGGGATGCTCCGCTGAAACCGCAGCGAAGAAAGAAAGCCACACGCCGGGATTGCAGGTTGACGCCCCCAAACTAGAGCCTTGGCAAGAACTCAGCGTGCTAACCTTCGAACATATAGGGATCTCCTACGAGGGGGAAACAGCCCTGAAAGACGTTTCTTGCTCTTTCGGGGGTTTCCGCAAATACGGCATTGTGGGACCATCCGGCTGTGGGAAAACCACCCTTGCCCAACTGCTCGCCGGCGTCCTGCAGCCCACCCAAGGATCCATCGTTGTCAACAACCACGCAATCGAGACGCTTTCGATGTCCAGCTGGAGAAAACAAGTGGCTTATCTGCCCCAATCTCCCCATATTTTCAGCACCACCCTCCGAAACAATCTGACGTTTTACCAGCCCGATGCAACCGAAGAAGAAATCGCCCACGCGCTTGAGCTGGTAGGGCTCACCAGCCTGGTTACTGAGCTGCCCAAGGGATTGGATACCGTTGTTGGGGAAGGCGGGCGGTCGTTGAGCGGCGGACAGTCACAACGCGTCGCCCTTGCACGTGCGGTGCTACATCGAACCTGTCTAGTCTTGGTGTTCGACGAGCCAACGGCCCATCTCGACATTGAAACAGAATGGGAGCTCAAACAGCGCATGCTTCCCCTGATGGAAGGTAAATTGGTTTTCTTTGCAACCCATCGCCTTCATTGGCTAAGCGAAATGGACGAAATCCTCCTACTTGAAGATGGGCAGGTTAGAGACTTTGGCTCCTACGAGGCGTTGAGCAAAGCAAGCTCTTTTGCCTACCTGTCAAGCCACGAGAAGGAGGGCGGCGATGTATAGCAGCTTGAAAGAAGCGACTGCCCTGCTTAAACGCGATGAGTGGGTTAAACCCCATCTGGGCCGCTATCGCAAAATCCTTGCACTGGCCCTTGTTCTAGGCTGCTGCACGGTTCTTTTCGCCGCCGGACTTATGTTCACTTCAGGATGGCTTATTGCAGGCTCTGCCGAAATGCCCTATTCGGTTCTGATGCTGGGCACACCTTTGCTTTGCGTGCGGATATTCGGCGTGGGAAAACCCATTCTGCGTTACTGCGAACGCTTAGCGAGCCACGATTGGGTGCTGCGATTCACTTCAAATCTTCGCAAGCAGCTTTACCGATCCTTTGACGCAGAAGGCGTTTTCTTCCATGCCAGCCACCGCCTCGGTGATGCCCTAGGGCTTCTGGCCGAAGATATTGAGCATATCCAAAACCTCTATCTCCGCTGCGTTTTCCCGACCGTAATAGCCCTGGCAGCTGGCGTGGGACTATGCGTTCTGTTCGGTTGTTTTTCGCCCCTTGCATGCTTGGCGTGCTTCGTCTTCGTATCTCTTGAACTCTTTGTTGTGCCCGCCGTTTCTGTGAGCATCAACGGCACGCGCCAATCGACGGCAAAAGAGCTTGCCGCGAAACGCTATGCCACCTATGCCGACAACATTCTCGGAATCACCGACTGGACGCTTTCGGGCAGAAAAGCCGATTTCTTAGCGCAATGCAAAAATGGGCAGGAAGACCTCAACCGCCTAAAAGCCCAGGCGCACGCCTTCGATCGCAGACGCGACCTGGCTCAACAAGCGATATTCGCATGTGCCATCATTGCCCTTATATGCTGGGCGACACTCACCTTTGGCGGAATACAAGGAGGACAGGCAAACTGGATTCTGGCTTTTGTGCTGGGAGCCTTTCCCCTCGTTGATGCCTTTGCAGTGATGCCCATTGCCGCAACACAGGCTCAGGGGCACTTCGACTCCATAGCGCGGCTCAACGATCTTTCCCTGCCCGTTGAAGAGGAAACAAAAACCAACTCGGAAGCCAAGCATGCGCAAAACATCGACCTTGGCCTGAAGCATCCGGTTGTCGAACTGAAAGACGTTGAATTCGCCTACCCTGGCCAGTCCCCTACGATTTGCGGAATCAGCCTCTCCCTTTCGCCGGGGCAACATCTAGCACTTCTGGGCAAAAGCGGATCAGGGAAAACCACCCTCGCGCATCTGCTGCGCGGGGACCTCGCCCCCACCTCAGGCAGCATCACCGCAGGAGGGCTTCCCTGTTCGGAGCTTGGAAGCGATGCGTCTCGAATGTTTGGCGTCTGCCAACAGGCCACGTACCTGTTCAACGACACTCTGCGCAACAATCTGCTTATAGCAAAACCCCAGGCAACCGACGAGGAGCTTGAACGCGCCCTCGAGCGCGTCGGACTGAAAAGGCTGCTTGCACGATTGCCGAAAGGTCTCGACACCTTACTTGATGAAGCGGGATTGCGCTTTTCGGGCGGCGAGCGTCATCGTGTCGCCCTGGCACGCATCCTTTTGCAGGATGCGCCTATCGTCATCCTCGACGAACCAACGGTTAGCCTCGATCCCCGCACCGAACACGAGGTGCTGGACACCATGTTCGAAGTGCTTGAGGGCAAAACGGTGATCCTAATCACCCATCATCTCCAAGGGGTATCGGACATGGACCGTGTGCTGTTCCTGGAAAACGGCCGTATAGCTCTTGACGGGGCGCCCGAAGAACTCGAGCGCAACAACCAGCACTACCGAACCCTTCTCGAACTCGAGCAGGGGCTTTAATCAGGCGCGCAAGCACGGGACAAGCATGCAGCAATATTTCTAATGAGCCTCAGCCCAGTTGGCACCAGCGGACACATCAACCAGCAACGGAACCGACAATTCAACAACCGACTCCATCACGCTTGTCAGGAGGTCCGAAACCTCTTCCACTTCCGACTCGGGCACCGAAAGGTCAAGCTCGTCGTGTACCTGAAGCATGAGCCTCGTGCCAAGGTCTCGCGCCACAAGTTCATCTTGCACCCGACGCATGGCAAGCTTGATGATGTCGGCAGCAGTGCCCTGCATAGGATGATTCATTGCCGTACGCTCACCAAAGCCACGCTGGGCCGCATTCTTGGCTTTCAGCTCGGGGATATAGCGGCGACGACCGAACAAGGTGACGGCATAGCCATCCTTGTGGGCCTGTGCTACCACGTCATCGAGATACGTACGCACGCCAGGATGAACCTCGAAATAACGATCGATCATTTCTTTCGCTTCATAGAACGGGATATGGAGCGACTGCGAAAGGCCATATGCCTGCTGACCGTACACAATGCCGAAATTAACCGCTTTTGCTCGACTGCGCATTTGCGGCGTAACATCGTCCATCGGAACACCGAACACGCGCGAAGCCGTGCTGGCGTGAAAATCCTCGCCAGAATTGAACGAGGCAATAAGATGCTCATCCCCTGAAAGGTGCGCCAAGAGGCGCAATTCGATCTGAGAATAATCGGCAGAAACGAACACTTCTCCCTCGTCGAGCGGCACAAAGCAGGTTCTTATCTGGCGTCCGAAATCAGTACGAACCGGAATATTTTGCAAATTCGGATCAGAAGAGGAAAGGCGGCCAGTAGTGGTGACCATTTCATTGAACGATGTGTGGACACGCCCGTCTTCGGCCCGCATGCGCGGCAGAGCATCGATGTAGGTCGACTTGATCTTCGCGTATTCGCGATACTCCAGCATGAGGCCGGGCAGTTCGTGCTCTTCGGTTAGCTCTTTTAGAACAGAAGCGTTGGTGGAATAGCCGCTTCTCGTCTTTTTCTTCGGAGTGAGGCCCAACTCGTCAAACAGCACCTCTGAGAGCTGCTTTGGAGAATCGACATTGAACTCATGGCCCGCTGAAGCATAAATCGCCGCACGTAGACGATCGACTTCAGCGCCAGTGCTTTCGTTCAAGGCCTTCAGGTGGTCAACATCCAAAGCCGCGCCGGTGCGCTCCATACAAGCGAGTACGCCCACCAACGGCAAGTCAATGTCATCATAGACCTTGCGGGCACCCTCCTTTTCAAGCTCTTGAGCCAAAGGGTCTACCAAGGCGCCAATCGCAGCAGCCTGCAGCGCCACTTGCTTTTGCGGATCCTTTTCATCGGGAAGTACTGCACCCGCATAGCGTTCCATAAGGGCATTTAAAGTGGCTGCACCGTTATTGGAGTCGGCAACGTAGGCGGCAAGGGCTACATCGAACATATGTGCATCGAGTATTTCCCCACGGGAAACAAGAGAATCCTGTGCGGTATCAGCGGGGAACACCACTTGAAGCAGCGACTTCGCATCTGCTGTAGCAATTTCTCGTTCGCGAACAAGGAAAGCAAGAGCCTCTTTGGCTTCCTCGTCATGGAAGAGTGCAGTTGAATCCCCCAAGTTCACTGCCAGGGTCAGCCCGTCGCCAAAAAGCGATGCCTGAGGATCAAGCGCCCACGCAACCGGAACGTAGTCCTCTGCAGGCAGCTCGATGGCCGCCTTCGCTTCATCGCCTTCAATGAAATTATCCCAAGAGCCCAAATCAATGGAGGCTGCTTCGCCCCCCTGGAGTTTCAAGATCTTTGCCAAATGGGCCATCATACGCACATCGGTGAATGCCTCGGTAACCTGCTCTACATTGAAATTCGGAAAGCTGATCGATTCAAGATCGAGTTCAAAATCGGCGTCGCGCACAATAGTGGCTACCTGACGGGAAAGGAATGCATCGTCTTTGTAGTTGGTCAGGTTCTCCAACTGCTTTCCCTTGAACTTGTCGAGGTTGGCATAGATGCCCTCCAGGTTGCCATATGCCTGAAGCATCGAGGCGGCCTTTTTATCACCGATACCGGGAACACCAGGGATGTTATCGGCCTTGTCGCCTTTGAGACCCAAAAAATCCGTGAATTGATCAGGCGTTACGCCGTAGCGCTCCTCCACTTCTTCGGGGCCATAGATAACCACATCGGTAATTCCGCGCTTAGTGGTTACGATTTTCGTTAGGTCGCTGGCTAGCTGATAAGCATCTTTGTCTCCCGTGACCAAAAGCGTTCTATAACCCAATTCCTCATCACGCGCAGCAACGGTACCCAGGATGTCGTCACCCTCCCAACCAGGAAGCGCCACAACCGGCACGTTCATGGCAGCTAATAGGTTTTCGATAACGGGAAACTGGGCCTTCAGCTCTTCGTCCATAGGGGGTCGCTGCGCCTTGTACTGCTCAAGCGCCTCCATACGAAACTTAGGACGACCCTTATCAAACGCGCAGACCAGAGCGTCGGGCTGCTCCATTTCGATGAATTTCAGCAGCATGGAAAGGAATCCGAATGCTGCGTTAGTAGGAGTGCCATCGGGTGCCGTCATGGTTGGCGGAACGGCATGATATGCACGATGCATCAAAGAGTTTCCGTCAATTACGGCAACAGTTTTAGGCATAGGAATTCCTTTCACGTTTGAACGTAACGATTATACCGCGCGCAAGCAGCACCTCCGACGCCCTGCAAAGCAGAAGCAACGAAGATGATTCGAAGGACCTCATTCCAATAAGGGATAAGCCGGCATTCGTTTCTGCGATGCACATTCGGATCGCCATCTACCCATGCGCCACATCGGGCTTATCCCGCCCCGACATCGTTTCGAAGCAGACCAAGAACCAAAAACAAAAAAGCGACCAGAATTGCAACTTTTTTGCGATTAGGGATTGCTCGGAGCCCCCAATCACGAATTGAGGGCCAAAAATGCAGCGAAAACGGCTGCACAGCGGCTTATTTCCGCTTTGCAGGGACAGAAGGGAGTTCGCAATCGCAAAAAAGTTGCAAAACCACTCGGTTTTTTGTTTCTGGAACGAATTGATCGCCGAAACAGAGCAAATCCGCAAAACAGAAGGGGCAAGCCTCCAAAGAAGCTTGCCCCACAATGGCGACGCAAAATGCGACGTTGCCGCTTTTTGTTTAATCGCCGTGCCGATTGCAGACGACGCAATCGGCTAATCCCACAGATACCCAACACCGCGGACGGTTTCCAAGTGCTGGGAAAGCTCAGGGCCGAGCTTGGCACGCACACGTCGAACATGGACGTCGACGGTTCGAGAGCCACCAAAATAGTCAAACCCCCAAACGCGACGAAGCAAAGCGTCACGCGAATACGTACGTCCAGGATGCGTTACGAGGAATGCCAGCAACGCATATTCCAGATAGGTGAAATCGATCGGCTCGCCGTTTACGGCAACTTGATACGTTGCCAAGTTGATGGTCATGCCATCAACCGAGATAAAATCGTTTGTCGAGCTTTCATTTCCCGGCCACAATAGCTGTCTGATGCGAAGAGAGCATTCCTCCGAACTTGCCCCATGCACAACAAAATCGCAATTGATCTGAACAGGCAAACGGAAGCCCGAAAGCATGTCCTCTTTCACGATGATGAGCATCGGCACGCCGCCATCGTCGATAAGTGCCTGCTCGACCGCAATCAGCGTTTGCGCTGATTCTGCGGTTGCCTCATAGATAACCAAATCGTACGAGGGATTGTCGGCCAAGAGCTTCTTGAACTGCATAGACGAGCCTGCCGCAACATCGACATCAAGGCTGGAAAGCACCGCCTGGAACTTATGGGCGTTGTCGAGACTGTCCGCAATGAATATGACATTCTTCCTTTGTTGCATGATACGCCTCCGTTACAGTACGCCCAGATAACGGTCAAGCTCCCAGTTGGAGACCTGGCGCTGGTACTCGTTCCACTCTTCACGCTTTACCTTCACAAGGAACGAATGGATATGCTCACCAAGCACTTCTTTCATCAGCTCAGATTCGGCGAACAGCTCCACGGCTTCACCAAGCGTGTCGGGCAGAGATTCAAACCCTCGTACACGCAGCTCCTGACGAGAAAGCCCACGAGCGAAGTCTTCTTCCATAGGAGGGCACAACTCGAGTTCTTCTTCTATGCCCTTCAAGCCAGCAGCAAGCACCGCCGAAAATGCCAGGTACGGGTTGGCGGCAGAATCGGGGCTTCGCAACTCTACGCGGCACGCCTCTTCCTTATCGGGTTTGTAACCAGGAATGCGCACCAGCGCAGAACGATTATTGCGCGCCCACGAGATTTGCACCGGTGCTTCACCGCCGGGAACCAGACGTTTATAAGAATTAACGCTGGGGTTGGTGAGCAGGCTGAATTCGGGAACGTACTTGAGCAAGCCCGCAATATAGTGCTTTGCCACCTTAGAAAGGTTGTATCCATCAGGATCGCTGGCATCGAAGAACGCATTGTTGCCTTCTTCATCAAATAGGCTTTGATGAATATGCATGCCCGAGCCGGGGGCTCCAGAAATGGGCTTCGGCATAAATGATGCGTACACCCCATGCTTCATGGCGATTTCCTTGACCACCATTTTGTAGGTCATTACGTTGTCGGCCATGCTCAGCGCATCCGCGAAACGCAGGTCGATCTCCTGCTGGGAGGGGCCGTTTTCATGATGGGAATACTCGACGGGAATGCCCATCTTTTCCAAGGTAAGAATGGTGTCGCGTCGAAGGTCGCTTGCCATGTCAAGAGAGGTAAGGTCAAAGTAGCCGCCATGGTCAAGCACTTCTGTCCCGTTGGGATCCTTGAAGTAGTAGTACTCAAGCTCAGGGCCAACATTCATCACATAGCCCAAGCGCTCGGCCTTTGCAGCCTGGCGCTTCAACACGTTTCGAGAATCGCCATCGAAGAAATCGCCCTCGGGCGTTTTAATGGAGCAGAACATACGCCCAACAGCATTGCGTTCAGGACGCCAAGGCAAGATCTGAAATGTGGAAGCTTCAGGATATGCGAGCATATCCGATTCACTCGTAGAGGCAAAACCGCGAATGCAGCTGCCGTCAAAGCCCATTCCCTCTTCGAAAGCGTTTTCCAATTCACTGGGAATAACCGCAAAAGACTTCATGTGGCCCAGCACATCGCAGAACCAAAAACGAACGAAATGCACGTCGCGGCTTTTTATTGTCTTAAGGACGAAATCCTGGTCTGGGCTGGTGCTCATAGCTTGTCCTTCCGTGGCTTGCTCATATTTGTTTCATTGTAACAAGCAAGGTGTTACAAGCGCGTTTCGCCGAATTCTTTTGCCGCTGAACCGATAGTTCTTGCACATCATTTAAGTTGCAAAAACCGCTTTCCCACCAAAAGCCAACGCCTCGGGAATATAGGGACAGGCCCCATTTTCCCAGCATCCCTCCAAAGGACGACAAACTAAGCTAGTTGGCATAAAAAAATGGCCCGCCTGCGCGAGCCATTTCAAATTACTTTTTGCGATCGATTTTACGAGCAGCAAGGTCACAACCGCTCTGAACGATTTGAACCAGAACGATAAGAATGACGATGGTGGCAATCATCACATCGACCATGTAACGCTGATAACCGTAGCGAATGGCGATGTCACCCAAGCCGCCCGCACCAACAGTGCCCGCCATTGCGGAATAGCCAAGCAGCGTAATGAGGACGATGGAAAAGCCCCTAATCAGAGACGGCAAGCTTTCCCACAGAAACACCTTCGCGACGATTTGCCAAGTAGAAGCGCCGAAAGACTGAGCCGCCTCAACCAAACCGGCGTCAACTTCGGCTAAGCTCTGCTCGACCATACGGCCAACGAAAGGCGCAGCCGCCACAACCAGTGGTACCACCGCACCAGGAACGCCCAGCGAAGTGCCCACAACCAAGCGAGTAAACGGGATAATGGCAACGAGCAAAATGATAAACGGAATCGAACGGCCAATGTTCACGATCCAACCAAGAACGGCATTAACCGCCTTATGGGGCAACAAACCCTTCTTTGGATCGGTTAGCACCAAGAATACGCCGAGGGGAATACCTATTACGTAGGCAAGCGCCGTGGAAACCAAGCTCATAACAATGGTGTCCCAAGTTCCCTGCGCCAGAAGCGCCCCATACTGGGCGAAGAACGTCTGCAAGTATTCCACGATTACAACCTCTTCTCCAGCAACTTACGGGCAACGTCGCTTTGCGGGTTTGCAAAGATATCTTCCGTTTTACCCTCTTCCACGATCTTGCCCTCATCGATTACCACTACGTTGTCGCAGATAAGCTCTGCAACAGCCAGCGAATGGGTGATGAGCACGATGGTTACGCCCATCTTTTCGTTGATGTCTTTCAGCAGCTTCAAGATGGAATGCGTAGTCATGGAGTCAAGTGCGCTGGTGGCCTCGTCGCACAACATGATAGACGGGTTGTTCACCAAGGCACGCGCAATCGCAACACGCTGCTGCTGACCGCCAGAAAGCTGACTGGGATACTTGTCGCACTTGTCGGCCAAGCCTACCAGTTCCAGCAGTTCACGAGCGCGCTTTTCCGCCTCCTTCTTGTCGGCATGGCGGAGCTCAAGCGGAAACATGACATTGCGAAGAACCGTACGCTGCTGAAGCAGACTGAAGTTCTGGAAGACCATGCTTACCGAGCTGCGGAACTCGCGCAATTCCTTTTCGGAAAGACTCGTGATATCACGCCCATTGATGATGATCGAGCCAGAAGTAGGACGCTCAAGCAGATTGAGGCAGCGTACGAGGGTCGACTTACCAGCACCCGATTGGCCGATAATGCCAAACACGGATCCGTCATCGATGGTCAAATTGATATCAGTCAGGGCGGTATGCGTTTCCCCCTGACGCGACACATAGGTCTTATTAAGATGTTCGATTTGAATCATTCGTTGTTCCTTTTGCACAGCGCAGCATACTTAGCGCGCATAAAACAGCCTACCTACCATACCGCAGCCCAGGGCATAGGCAGAAAAATGCCATAGTCCAAACCGCATGCGGCTTATACATAAATCTAATAACTGGCAATAAGCTTAGAGAATAGCTATTGAACTGGGCCCAACAAGAAATACGGCGCACGCGGATCGAGGCACGAACTCATATAGGGGTCGCCGTCCACGAACAAATGCGGCCAACGATAATGCAAAAAAGCCTTTTCCCGCTCGGCACGCAGCTGCTGCTTTTTGGTAAGCGCTGAGCGACCACCGGAATCGCTCCCCTTGCGATACGCTTCCACCCCACCGTTATAGGCAATAAGGTAACCCTCTTTTGCCACCTTCAAGCAGAAATCGACATCGCAATTGCAGACTTGGAAACGTTCGTCGAAGCCCTCGGCGCTATCGTAGGCAGCACGTTTTACCATCATGGCGGACAGAGAAACCGCCGAAACATTGCTAGCGCACTGCAAACGCCCCAAATAACCACGGGCACTACGGGGCATGTTCGCGCCAATCTCTGAAGCCGATTCATACGGACCAACCATCATGCCAGCATGACGGATGGTACCATCGGCGAACAGGGTTTTCGCTCCCACGATGCCCACATCTTCACGAATGCAATGGGTTAGCATGCAGTTCAGCGCCTCAGGATCTGCGAACTCAACATCCCCATCAACCACCAGAACATAGTCGGAGGTGCTTTGGGAAAAGCCCAGGTTTGCCATAGCAGCCCTATTGTTGGATCCCTGATAGGCGATAACCCTGGCACGGTTCTTCCGCACCAAATGCTCTCCGTATACCACAACATCACGAGATGTTTCCTGATTTACCACGACATATATAGGTGTGTCGCGCGGTATTACGCTCTGCTCGATCGAGGATAAGCAGGCATCAAGCAACGACGCATCGTCACCAGCAAGCACAACCACCGATAGAGTTGGCGTCTCATCGGGCATTCGATAACGAACGGTATAGAGACGATCGGAAACATCGGCAAGAACCAACGCATCAATGCCATTACGGCGCAAGTGGTTGGCGAGCACCTTCCTCCCCGTACGGAACGCCTCTTCTTCGCGACGCGAGCTGATCCTATCGGCATCGGGGGAAATAGAGGCAGCATTCTGAACGTGATACAGGACTTTGTCGATTCGTTCTACGCGTTCTGCCTGGGCGGTCGCCTTCAGCACTAAGTCGTAATCGAACGATTCAGAGGAAAAACCCACCGACGACTGGATTGCTTCCAAGACGCGGCGAGAAAGGAAAACCAAAGGTCCAAGATAGTTGTAGGAGTACAGCAAATCTGGCGAAAAAACCGGCTTGAACTGGGGAGTGTGCAAGCCGCCATCACGATCAAAGCTGTCGTGGTTCGTGTACACAACATCGCACGGACCCACACCATGGCTGTTTTTGATGCCCTCTTTGTCCATCACTTCGTTGATACGGCGAACATACTCGTAAAGAGCCTCAGGGGCCAAGACAACACTCGGCTCCAGCACCGCGCATACTTCGCCCTTAGACTGGAGCAAGCCCGTCAGACGCGCTGCGCCCTCATCAAGTTCGGCCTCGGGAACCAAATGGACAACGCGCTCGTCACCTTCCCATTCGCGGAGGGCCGAGGTGAGACTCAATTCGTTGGCGCCCATATCAACCAGAACAAGCTCGAAGTGGGTATAGGTCTGAAGGCTCAAAGAAGCCATGGCGGCAGACAGATAGCATTCGTCACCCGGATACAGAGGCATAACCAAACTGATCTGAGGTTGAACGGCAAACGAATGGGAACGCTGTTCCTCAAGGCCAGCGAGCGTTTCGCAATGGCGCACGAACCAGCGGCCATAGCGCGAATCGATGGAAGCGTCTATCGCACAATAAGAAAACGACTCGCCCAGCGGCCCAAACGTTTCGTCGCAGAAATAGGCGAATCCTCCGGGGATCTGCTCGTTGGCATCGTAAACCGTTACGCAGAAATCCTTAGCAGCGGCGGCAACACGCACAGAAAAGCCGATACGAAGGCGCTCACCCTCGCCATAGTTTGCGGGAGGAATTATCTCATCCACCAACGGATACACGGGAAGATCGACTTCGATGCCACAGCCATCGGTGAAATCGACCATCACATCGGAACCTTCGGCATGAGGCATATCCGCAAGCATCTTCACCACGATTTCATCGCCGTCTTCAATGGCGTCGGTGAAATATACGTTCATGCGACCCGAGCAGTATTCGCGCTCGATATCGAACATCTGCTCCAAAAGCTCATTATGGACAAACGCATTGAAGCGCGTGCGCCAGCGCATCATATTCAGTTCCACAGTAAGGCGGCTTTGAGTAAGCGGAGAGCTTTCCCCTGCGTATTCCAAGAACGTCAGGTCAACTTCACGTACATCGAAATGAGGAAGCACGACCACATAATTGGCCTGCGATGTTTCTTCCAGCGGATTAAAAGGAAACAAGTGAGCGGGTATCTTGGCGCCATCCTTCAAGCGGGCATCAAGAAGCACTTCGGCATCAGGATGCATGCGGTCAAGAACCATTTGCAGGTAGACCTTGCCATCGCCGTGACTCATTCTTTCAATTCGTGCGTTCATGCAATTATCCTCGGGGTTTTCCGCGCTTCATGGCGAAATAGGAGCTGTCGGGGTTCAAATTAGGGTTGTAGAAGGCATCGCCCTCAACGAAGATGCTTGGCCATGCCGACTGCAGTAAGGCGGCCTCCTTACGGCGTCGGATGCTGATTTCCTTGGAGCGAATACGCATGCGCGAAACGCTGTGAAGGTGGCTCAAAAGCACATGCGGCGTAAATACCGTGTAGTAGCCGGCATTGCGCACTTTGAGGCAGAAATCAACATCAGCGTAGAACAAGGTGAATTCCTCGCTGAAGCCGCCCACCTCTTCGTAGGCGCTGCGACGAAGCATCATGCAGTCGCCAGTAACCGCCGAAACGTTCTGGGCAACAACGGCGCGATCCAAATACCCTTGGCTTTCCGCATTCATGTGGCGGAAGAGGGGCGTTACCACACGCGAGCCTCCCACCACGATGCCGGCATGCTCAACCGTACCATCGATGAACAGCTGTTTGGGGCCCACCACACCCACATCAGGACGCTGGAAGTAGCCTAGAAGCTGCTCGAGAGCATCGTCGGTAAGAATGCTGGCGTCGTCGTTGAGGAACAGCAAGAATTCGCCCTGCGTGTTCTTCACCGCAAAGTTGGCAATCTGCGCTTTGTTGAATGGACCATCCCACTCAAGAACCGAAAGACTATCGTGATCTTCAGCCAATTCGGCAAGGCAGGCTTTCGTTTCCTGAGCAAACGCAGCGGTGCTCACCACCACGATCTCGAAATTGGCGTAGCCGATTTTCTCATACAGGTCACGCACGCACGTACGAAGCAGCGGCGCATTGCCCTCAAAGATAAGCACCACCGAAACGCGCGGCGATTCGGCAAGCACGTGGCGTACGCGATAATGGCCCGGTTCATGGTCGTTCAGCACCTCAGCGTTGATTCCCATACGCTGACAGTGGGCAACCAGTGCCTTGCGACCTGCTTCTTGCTCGATTTGAGTGGCTTTGAAGCCTTCGGAGGTATCAATTGTGGCAAAACGACGATGGCACAGAACACGCGGAACGTGGCATACGCGGCGAGCCTTCTCCGTAACGCGCAACGCCAAATCGTAACCCGCAGCGCCCATAATGGCATAAGGGAGGTTGGGCAAACCAGAAAGCAAGGAAGAGCGCACTACCACCAAATCACGCAAGTAGTTATACGAGCGCAGCAGCTCGGGCGAGAAGTCTGGGCGGAACACAGGCTGGAAGTGCACACCATCGGCATCGAAGGCATCCACATCGGTGTAGAGCACATCGCAATCGGAGTATTCATTAATAGCGCGAACGCATTCGAACAGCGCATCGGGAGCCATGATATCGCACGGCTTCATAAACACGACGAAATCGCCTTCCACGGTAGCCATACCTGCCGCAAAGCGCTCATTGATGCCAAGCGATTGGTCGGTTTCCACCACGTAGACACGATCGCTGTCGAGCGAATCTTTCAGATCGGCGGCTTCGCTGCCCGACGATCCGGCATCAACCAAAATAAGCTCCCAGCGGCCATAGCTCTGAAGCGCAATAGAGTTCATAAGGTCGTGGACGTGATGCGACGGAGTGTCGTCAAGCACGCAAACAATGCTGAAAAGAGGCTCGTAATCGAAGCGGGTTGCCACCTGTTCGAGCAGATCAGGAACATCGGCACGATGCTGCTTCACAAACCATTCATGATATTCGGGGTCAAGCGCCGCGCTCGTTGTTTGCTCGTCGAATTCGGCAACGAGAGCTTCAAGGGTGCGATTGCCTAGCATGGCAAAACCGGGAGCCACCGTAGATGCCGTATCGGTTGCGCAGAGGCATATCTGAGGGTTATCGGCATCGACCAAGAAGGAAAGCTCAATATAACGACGTCGCAAAGCGCCATACCCAGGGCTTTGCGAGACGGAATCCTCTACGATGGCAGGTTTAAGATCGAGCCGGCGCCCCGTCTTATCAAGGAAATCGCATTCAACCACACTTGCCTCGTGGTACGGCATTTCCAACAGCGCTGAAACTCGAATCTTGTCGCCGGTTTCAAATGCGCGCAAAAAGCTCACGTGGATGCGATCGTGGATAAAGCGGCCATCAAGATCTTCGATAAGGGAAGGCACCGCCCCGCTGCGCTGAGGCGCCATCACTTTCAGGCTGGCTGCTCGAACATCGAGCACCTTGCGACAAGAAGTAATAACGTTGCCTGATGAATCTATGGCATTGAATTCGAGTTCCCATCTACGACAGCTCAACCAAGGAAGCGCGATGACGAAAAAACGCACACCGGCAGAATTCTTGGTGTGAAGAGGAGGGAAAGGCATTTCTCTATTGGCTAACGCACCGTCAGAAAGAACCTGACGCAAAGCCAGAGGGTCGGCCACGTCGCAATAGGGAAAGGTATCTGACGGGATGCGGGCGCCCGATTCCGTCGAAGCGGCAAGCACTACAGGGAGACGCTCGTCGTAACCGGAAATCTCAGACAAGATGTAAACCTTATCGCCCGAACGGCGGATAGTTTTGAACGATACATTCATGAGCCTCCCCTTTCCTGAAATGCCTGTCTTACACCATTTCAGCAAAGATTATTATCGCCCGAATTAATCGTGAGCTTCGAGGAAAATCTTCCTGGTTACGAAGTTCCATACTGCCACAACAACCGTAACAACGATCTTTGACAGACGGTAGTCGATGTAGAGGCTGTCAACCATGAGCCACATAAGAAGATCGTTGATGCCTAAGCCGCAAACGGAAAGCACAATAAAGATAATGAATTCGCGCCTACGACTCATATCGTCTTTGCGCTTGAACACGAAGCGCATCGAAGCGAAGTAGTTGAAAATAACCGAAACGACAAAAGAGATCGTGGTACTGATGAGGTAGGGAACGCCGAATACCTCGGTAAGGAAGATCATCACACCGTAATCGATAACAAATGCGATGACGCCAACGATACCGAATTTCATGAACTGGGCGATGAGCTTCTTCAAGCCAACTCCTTTATCTGCCTACATAAGAAAAAAGGCCCTGCAAAGCAGAGCCTGTTCATTCATGGTGCCCCCAACGGGACTCGAACCCGTGTTTCAGCCTTGAAAGGGCCGCGTCCTAACCGCTAGACGATGGGGACTTATTGCTTACTGCGAAGCAACAGCTCGGTTATTATTGCAAAGCACAGAAAATATGGCAAGTACTTTTTCGAAAAAATTTTTCAGATCCCTATCGCACCCCAGATAACACCCTTGGACGAAAGGTGTATTTCAAAACCGTAGAAAAGACTATCGTTAACTCAGGTACCAGAAATGATGTTAGGAAGTCATGAGAATCGCCGTTGCAAGTGAAGGTTTGGATGTCAGCAGCCATTTCGGCTGTTGTACCAACTTTAACTTCTATCAGGTCGAAAACGGCGAGTTGGTAGACTCTCGAAACCTCCCCAGCCAAGGGCACCTTTGCGGATCGCAGGCAAATTTCTTGCGGCAGATAGAGGTCAAGGTTCTCTTGTGTGGCACCATTTCGGAAAAAGACGCAGAAAGCATGAAAGCTGCTGGCATCACCGTGGTGCAAGGCGCAGA
>ENA-ORSY01000857-ORSY01000857.1-human-gut-metagenome-genome-assembly--contig:-NODE-857-length-26139-cov-4.053404_pt1 | contig 26139 bp, 19 predicted proteins | sample MGYA00242193_ERZ509160 | MGnify/ENA primary metagenome ERZ509160 (study PRJEB26280, sample SAMEA2338670) | human gut metagenome | biome: human gut; feature: human-associated habitat; material: faeces...
GAACAAAAGTTTAAGCACATCGTTGTTTAATTTACAAGGTACAATCTGCTGTTTTGCGCTTGTTTCTGAACTTTTCAGCTCATCAACTCTCGCTGACAGCTTATTTAGTATACCGCAGTATGCGCCTAATGTCAACACTTTTCTTCAACTTTTTTCAAAAAAATTTTACAGGAAATTTGTACACTCTATATATACCTATATAATATATTTCTCCTGTCTAAATGTCCTGAAAATAAAACACCACCTGCCGCTGTACACCGACAATCGCGGAAATAATGCAGCACACCATCTTTCCGAGGATATTTCAATATTCGGTTGTAATCTTCATCACATATTACTAACTTTTATTTCGCGGAAATTGTGCGCTACTTTGTATTTTTTCCGCTGTATACAATATATATCGCACATACAAAAAATTTTTTCTTTTATTAAAAATCACGTTTGGAGTTAGCTTATTCTAACTTATTGCAGGATTTTGTGTACTTTTGTGTTGTTTATGTGATACGGCCGTTCTTTTATGTAAATATCAGGATTTGACAACACAAAATCTTTATGGTATTTTATTACCCACTCGTGAGTTAGCATACGATAACTCGCTGCGATCGCGCTCCTTTCCTACCGGAAAGGAAAATTTTTACCGGTATGGTTAGCCAAGTCTAACGACAAGGAGGAAATATACTTGAACAAAAAACGTACCCTTGCGATGCTTTTGGCAGGAGCTATGCTACTGCCAGCGAATGCATTCGCTGCCTCGCCCGAAGACTTTACCGATTTCCCGACCGACTGGTCCGCAGCCGGCCTGCGCAGCGCTGTACAGAACGGCCTGCTGAACGGCTCAAACGGCCAGATTAACAGCTCCGGCCTGCTGATTCGTGCCCAGATGGCTGCTATCGTCAACCGTGCCTTTGCCGCTCGCAAAGCAGCTGACCTGTCGGTTTACAGCGATGCAAACACTTCTGCATGGTATTACAACGATCTCGAACTGGCCGTTGCCATGCGCACATTTCAGGGTGCAAACGGCAAACTGAATCCCGAAACGCCGATCACCCGTGAAGAAGCTTTTGTTGTCCTCGCGCGTGCATTTGCGCTTGAAAGCGGCGATACGTCCGTTCTGAACAATTACACCGATGGTGCTTCGGTCTCTGCATGGGCACAAAGCAGTGTAGCTGCATTGATCGAAAACGGCTATGTCAACGGTGCAAATGGTAAGCTGAACCCGAAAACCAGCATCACCCGTGCGGAATTTGCCAAGGTCATCAGTGAGATGGCCAGCACCTACGCCGATGCAGACGATTCTCTGTCTGCCACGGTGGACGGCAGCGTTATTGTGCGTGAAAACAGCGTTTTCCTGTCCGGCAAGACCATCAACGGCGATCTCATCATTGCAGACGGCGTCAGCAGAATCGACCTGACGGGTGTTACTGTCACCGGCCGCATTGTGCTGCGCGGCGGCGAAAGCGGTGTAACCTTCAAGGACACCAAGGCCGGCAAGGGCATTATCGCCAATACCGACATTGCGGTTTCCGGCTCGGTTGACAGCATCACAGTCGCACAGGGTTCTGCCATTACCGTAAACAGCGGCGCGTCTGTCGGTTCCATCAACGTCAACGCAGAAGGCGCAAAGATTACCGGTGCAGGCAAGGTTGGAACCGTAAAGGCGAACGCCAATAACGTAACCGTTACCACCACCGGCACCAAGGTTACCGCAGCAGACAGCGTTTCCGGCGTCAAGGCCGGCGATAAAGCGGTTTCCGCAGGTAAGACCGAGACGGTTGGCAGCACAGCTTCTGGCGGCTCGAGCGGCGGTTCGTCCTCCGGCGGTTCGTCTTCGGGTGGTTCGTCGAGCGACGGTTCTACTGCACAGCAGAATCTTGTTGTGGCTGAGCAGACCAAGCTGGTTGATATGAACACCGTAAATCTGGGTGCACTCGGCCAGTTTGTTGTGGTGCATTTTGAAAAGGGAAATAATCTGGATAACTGCACACTGACCGTTGACGGTGCAGAAATCAACTCTGCCTGCACAGATGTCTCGACCGATGGCAGCATTGTTAAGTGGCAGTCTACCGTTCTCAACCCGAGCACGCTGACCGTTACCAACAAGAGCACTGGCAAGACCCAGACGATCCATCTTGGCGGCACAAATACCGCAACACCGACCGTAGCTGGTAAACCGCAGGATTACAATCTGCTCGCACACGGTCCGGTTTATGTTTGGGACTATCATCAGACCAACAAGGATAGCGCCGGTAATGTCCGCGTTTCCCCGTCTCACACCACCATTGACACAGCAGAGGCTTCCAACGCGATCCGCTTCTACTCTCCGGACGCAGTTCTGACGAAATCCGAGAATTCCGGCAATCTCTACGATGTTACCGGCACCGTAGAACTGATGTTCAACTACGCAAACGGCACCCAGACAGAGCGTGACTGGGTAGACGGCATTAGCAGCGTTGTACTGCTCCAGGATGACGAAAGCAACAGCGAACTGAATACCAATCTGACGTGGGAGCTTGACAAAGCCTATCCGCACGGTAAAGCTGTAGATGGTGTACAGCCGACGGTTGCCTGCATCAAGGTTCCGATTGGCCAGAGCAACTTCTACTCCAACGGCCGCTACAAGCTGCGCGTTGTATCCAACGGCAAAGCCGAGCTGTTCCCCATCCATGTGGTAAACGAAAAGACTCCTTCTATGGCCCTGAGCGACATGAGCGCCAAGAGCGGTGTCAACACGCACTTTGAAGTATCCGATATGCTGTACGGCATTACCCAGCCGATTTACCGTGTAGAGCTGACCGACCCGAACGGTAATACCTCTGAGCTGACAAAAATTGATGACTGGTACCTGATCGGCGATACTTTCGTACTGTACAACGACAACACCGATCATCTTTCGGTTTCCGGCAACTATACGCTGACGATCTATGCAAACGGCTTCAAGAAGTTCAACAAGACCTTCTACGCATCCGGTGCAGACAATCAGCAGGTAGTTACTCCGGCGGCTCGCGCAGCGGCAGCAGGTGTCGATGCACTTTCTGCTGCAACCAGCGGTGGCGGCGGCGCTACCTCGTCCAGCGGTGCCGAGGGCGGCAGCAATACCATGAACGCTGACCTTGTTTTCAGTGCCGACCTGCTGACCAATGCTAAGATTGTAGAAGAACTCAAGCTGGATAACACCTACGCTAACGCAATCTCCGAGCGCTGGGATAATATGATCTCCGACTCAATCTATTATGAAGGTGCAGAAAAGGTTTACACCCGCACCGGCTTCTTTGATGCAGCAAATCAGGCCCGCACCCAGAATCAACTTCTCACCTTTGCAGAATATACCGCACGCGAAGATGCAAAAACCACGCCGAACCGTCCTTATGCGGTAAAGAAGGTACTGGAAGATAATCTGCTCGGCGAGGCCACCTCGTTCAGCGAGGCTTCCTCGTGGGCTGCACCGTATCTGGTTCCGGTTATTGAAAACGAAGATGCCACTTTCGATCGCGTTACCTCGATCAGTGAAGGTCAGGATGTTACTTTGCTTGCTTCCGGCAGCGATGTAGCCGCATATCTGAACAAGCTGCAGGACAACGATACGGCTCAGGTATACCTGAATCAGGGCACCAGCACGCTGTCCCCGCTGGTAAAGGGTACGGATTACACCATTGATACCGATAAGGGCACCATTACCATCAAGGCTGATAAGCTGAAATTGAGTGATAATGACCTGAAGATCGTCGTAGAAAACTACCAGCCAGTTAAGCTGACGCTGACGGTAAATAAAGAACAGGAAAACGTTTCTCTTTCTGCACCGGAATCGGTTGAACTTGGCAATGATGTTACGATCACCTGCAGCAGTGCAGATCACGTAAATGGCGTTTGCGATTTCTTCAAATATCTGAATAAGAATACCGCTGTTCGCATGACCGGTCCTGATGGCACGACTCGCAATGTACTGCCGGATGGTCAGGAAGGCTCTAATCTTGGTTGGAAGGTCAACGGCAATACGCTGACGATTGGTGCAAACCTGTTTAAAGAGACGCAGTTTAACAATGCAACCGGTACCTACACGCTGACTCTGGCTCCGGATTATTACACTGAGCAGACCGTTTCCTTTGAAGTAAAGGCTAAGGATAACTCTGGTAACACTGAGGTCACCACTAAGGATGCACCGACTCCGAACAATGCAGAGAAATCTATGTTTGGTAGTTACTCTCTGACTTTCGGTATGAATAATGACGATTACATGAAAGCCATTACTTCAATTAAAGTAAACTCAACTTCTTACACCTCTGGTTATGTATCGAACAACAATAAGTATTCTATTGCAGTTACCGATGGCTCGATTTCTCTCGGTAACTCCGCTTTCACCGAGGACAACAATATCGTTACCATCACCGCTACCGGCTACAAGGAACTGACGGTTACCATCACCAAGGACGGCAATCTGGTTGATAATGATAACAGCAACTCCGGCAATAATTCCGGTAGCAATACCGGTGGCAACGGTAACGCAGGCGAAACTACTCAAAAAGATTATCCCAGTAACATGGGTTTCAATTATGGTGGTACACTCTATTTCGATCAGGGCGGTTCTAATGCAGCCGCAGAGCCTTACCTTAACAGTATTACCAAAATTACGCTGAATGGTAAAACACTTTCTCTGATGGATAGTTCCAGTTGGTGGATTAAAACCGGAGAATATAATGTAAAATCAAGTTCTACCGATAAATACATCGAATTTTACTCGCAGGACTTTTCCGAATCCGAGAACATTCTGGTTATTTATGCCGATGGTTACAAAGATATGACGCTCAAAGTCAACAAGGGCGGCAGTAAAATCATCGAGTAACCCCCAACAAAAAAGGAAACCCACCCGGGTTTCCTTTTTTCTTACCTATATTTTCTCAGCAACGCCTGACACCCTTCCAGCAAATCCTCCCACACGGCATCAAAATCGCCGGTATACCATGGGTCGGCGACCTCCTCGCCTTTTCGGTCGGTAAAATCCAGCAGCAAATGCAGCTTTCCGTCCGGATCGCCGCCGCAATTGTGCTGCATGATGCGCAGATTGGACCGGTCCATGCCAACCAGCAGATCAAACCGATCATAATCTGCGCGCGTCATCTGCCGCGCCGCATGCTGCCCGCACGGAATCCCCTGCTCAAGCAGCTTGCGCCGCGCCGGCGAATACACCGGATTGCCGATCTCCTCACGGCTGACAGCCGCCGATTCGATCTCCCAGTCACCCGCGACGCCTTCTCGCTTTACCAGTTCCTTCATGATATATTCTGCCATCGGACTGCGGCATATATTCCCATGGCAGATAAAAAGTATCCTCACTCAAACGCCTCCTGCTGTTTTTCTCCATCATATCACACAGAGCCGCAATCGTCACGCAATTTCAAAACCCCGGTGCTCCACCATCCCTGTGAACGGCATGCGCGCCTCGTTTTTTCCGTGTAAAACAGTACCCCGCCGAACGGAATTTTACTCGCTTTCCATCCGGCGGGGTATCTCAATTATGAGGAGTTGTTCTTCATATTGCGGAAGCTGCGGTCTTGCAATTCACCAGCCGGTATCGAAGCTGTTACTCGACGGTGCTGTCCGTGCCTTCCACGTTGTCTGCTGTGTTTATACCATAGCAGATTTTCGATCAGCCGGAACGTCTTTTTCACGAAATGCAGTTTTGCGGGAACGAAATGCAGAAAGTCCCTACCCAAAAGCAAAAAATGGAAGTTTGCGCGTCCGACGAAGCTATTTCTGTAGAAATTCCGGCAGATTATTAAGAAACAGGCACGAAAATATCATAAAAAAGGGTTTCCCGATAGGAAACCCTTTCATTTCGCAATTTTGCGACCGGTTAGAATGTAGGCAGATTCTTTTTCCACGCACCGGACTTATAGAAGAACACCGACAGACCCGAGCCGAGGAACCAGCCGATTGGCCAGCTGAGCCAGATACCGTGCTCGTTGCCGACCACATAGAACAGCGCAATGGACAGCACCACACGGAGAATCAGGTCGGAGAACGTCGTTACCATAAACGGACGCATTGCACCGGCACCGCGCAGCACGCTGTCGCACACAAACTTGGTGCATACGACCAGATAGAACGGTACGACCGTGAACAGATAGCCTCGTGCGACATCAATAACGCCGGAGGCACTGCCCGCCGGAACGAACAGGCTGATAATCTTGTTCGCAAACGGCAGATAAATCGCCATGAACACCACAGACAGGCCGAGTGAATACACCGCACCCCATTTGAGACCCGGACCGATGCGGTCCAGCTTGCGGGCGCCGATATTCTGCGCAACATAGCTGGACAGACCGGACGCGAACGACATACAGCAGGTCAGCGCAAACTGGTTGACGCGGTTTGCCGCCGAGAATCCCGCGATAACGGTCGCACCGCACAGATTGATGTAATACTGGATGACCACATTGCCGACCGATACAAAGCTCTGCTGGGCGATGGACGGCACGGCGTAGTTGGTCAGGCGGCGCAGCATTTCGGGCGCGAACAGCACGAAGTGGTGGCCCGTATCAAACGAACGCACGCGGCGCAGCAGCAGCACGAATGCCAGCACACCGGACGCGCCCTGCGCGATAAACGTCGCCCACGCAACACCGGCAACGCCCCAGTGCAGGCCGGCAACAAATACCATATCCAGAATGACATTGCCGACCGAGGACAGCACAAGCAGGATCAGCGGCGTTCGGCTGTCGCCCATGGCATTGAAGATACCCGTACACACGTTATAGATAAACAGGAACAGCAGACCGAACACATACACGCGCAGATACAGCGAGCCGTCCGCAAAGATATTCTCCGGCGTGGACAGCGCGTTCATGATGCCGTGCGTACCGATGGCTCCGATCAGCGTCAGCAGCAGCGCTACCGTCGTGGTGGTGAGCAGTGCGGTCGAGATGGCGGTCTTCATGCGCAGATAGCGCTTTGCGCCGAACAGCTGCGAGACGAGCACACCGGTACCGATATTGATACCGGTTGCGACCGCAACGAACAGCTGCGTGATCGGGTAACTCGCGCCGACAGCGGCCAGCGCCAGCTCACCGGCTTCTACAGTTTCGGCAAAACGGCCTACGATGATGGAGTCAGCCATCTGGTACAGCTGCTGGAACGCAACGCTGAGCAGAAGCGGAATCGAGAACCAGAACAGCTTCTGCGACGGTTTTCCGACGGTAAGGTCAGTGGTCAAATGGGATACCTTCTTTCGGGAGTCTGCTTATCCAGTTTTGACCGGATAAAATGGGGTTTATTGCAATTTTATGCTCTCCCCGAAGGGAGAGCATAATTTTGCGACTTTAATTGACGTTGTTACGCCTTTTTCTTCTGGCGTGCGGTAATAACCGCAACGGTGAGCACCAGCAGCACCACACCTACGCCAAGCGCCAGAATGTCGTTTCCGGTCACACCGCCGACAAGGAAGCCTACAAAGCTTATCGCCGCGATCATCAGCGCGTACGGCATCTGCGTGGAAACGTGATCAATGTGGTTGCACTGTGCACCCGCGGATGCGAGGATGGTCGTATCCGAAATCGGCGAAATGTGGTCGCCGCAGACCGCACCGGACAGGCAGGCTGCCACGGTCATGATCAGCATGGTGGACGGTGCATCGCCGAATACCGCAATAGCGATCGGGATCAGGATGCTGAACGTGCCCCAGGAGGTACCGGTGGCAAAGGCCAGACCGAGCGCGATGAGGAAGAATACCGCCGGCATGAACATACCGATGGTGGATTCCGCCTTCACCACAGAGGATACGAAGCCGCCGATGTTGAGGTACTCTTCACGGCAGACACCGGACAGCGTCCACGCAAGCGTCAGGATGAGAATAGCCGGAACCATTGCCTTGAAGCCCTCGGTGAATGCCTCACAGAACTGGCCAAAGGACAGCACCTTGCGCGGGATGTACAGCACAAAGGTGAACAGCAGCGTAAAGAACGAGCCGAGCACCAGCGCGGTGGAAGAATCGCAGTTTGCGAACGCCTCAACGATGTTCGCGCCTTCCAGAATGCCGCCGGTGTACAGCATGCCTGCAATGCAGAGCACGATCAGTACGCTGATCGGCAGGATCAGGTCGTAAACCTTGCCCGAGCCGGCTACAACGTGAGTCTCCTCAATCAGAGAGAGATCATCATCCTTATGCGCGAGCTCGTACTTTTTCATCGGGCCGAAGTCGAAATCAGCAGCCATCAGCCAGATGAGGAACGCGAGCGTGAGCAGCGCGTACAGGTTCAACGGGATGGTCTTGAGGAACAGCGAGAAGCCGTCCAGCGTGCTCGATTCCGGCAGGGACGAGCCGACCGCCGCCGCCCACGAGGAGATCGGCGCGATGATGCAGACCGGAGCCGCCGTTGCATCGATGATGTACGCCAGCTTTGCCCGGGAAATGCTGTACTTGTCCGTCACCGGGCGCATAACCGTGCCGACGGTGAGGCAGTTGAAGTAATCGTCCACGAAAATGAACATTCCGAGGAACGAGGTCGCAAACGACGCGCCGCGCCGGCTGCGGATGGTCTTGACCGCCCACTCACCGTATGCGCGTGATGCGCCCGATTTGGTGATGAGCGATACCAGAATACCGAGCAATACAAGGAAGATACAAATATTGATATTATCTCCCAATTTACTGCCCATGATGGTGAAAGTCGTCTCGACGGCTTTCAGCGGATGGAAGCCCGTATAGAGCAGCGCACCCGAAAGAATACCGATCATCAGCGAGGAGTAAACCTCCTTTGTGATCAGCGCAAGCGCGATCGCGATGATCGGCGGCAGCAGTGTCCAAACAGTTGCCGTAACGTCCATTCCTTATTTCCCCCTTATACACAGACAAATCGTGTCCGCAATTCCATTCTATTTTATATGGATTTAACCGGATTTACAAGTGCTAATCCTGTTTTTTCCGTCCGAAAGGATATTTTTGTGCAACTTGCAATGGTTTAACGTCATAAATCGTGTTTATAGCGACACCATTCCGCAATCACCTGCCGCCGAAGTGCCAGCACGCCCGCCAGATTAGGCAGCGCCATCAGGCCGTTGAACGTGTCGCTGAGCGCCCACACCGGCTCAATCCGCATCATGCAGCCCGCTGCCGCCGCCAGAAGAAAGGCCGCCTTGTAGACCGAAATTACCCGCTCCCCCATCAAATAGGCCGCTGCACGCTGCCCGTAATACGACCAGCCGAGCAGGGTCGAGAATGCAAACAGCGCGAGCGACACCGCAACAAAGCCCCCGCCGAACCGTCCGAATACGGTGGAGAACGCCTCTGCGGTAAGCTGTGCACCGGTTGTCAGCTGAGAAAGCAAAGGCGTGCCGGACGCGAGCGCGTAGCGGCTTACGTCGTATACCCCGCTCGTGAGAATGACGAACGCGGTGACGCTGCACATCACAATCGTGTCGAAGAACACCTCAAACACCGCCCACATCCCCTGTTCACACGGCTCCCTTGCGTCTGCGGCGGCATGCACCATGACGGACGAGCCCAGTCCGGCTTCATTTGAAAATATGCCGCGCGACACGCCCGCCCGGACGGCCTGCGTCATACCGTAGCCGAGCACGCCGCCCGTGCCTGCCCTTGTATCGAACGCCATCGAGCAAATCTGCGCGAACGCCTGCGGCAGATTCGCTCGATGCACCCACAGCACAACGACCGCGCCGCCCATGTAGAACAGCGCCATGAACGGCACGAGTGTTTCCGTCACGCGGGACAGCCGTTTGAGGCCGCCGAGAAGCACCACGCCGAGCAAAACCGCTGTCACCGCGCCGACGATCCCGCTCGGTATGCCGAACGAGCCGGAAAGTCCCTGCGCGATTGAGTTGCACTGGCTCATGTTGCCGATACCGAACGATGCCAGCACACAGAACAGCGCAAAGGCTCCCGCCAATAGCGGACTGTGCAGACCGTTTTTCAGGTACAGCATGGCTCCGCCGCGCCAGCTGCCGTCCGCTCCCCGCTCTCGGTAGAGCATCCCGAGCGTGTTCTCCGCAAAAGCCGTCATCATGCCGACAAAGGCGCTCACCCACAGCCAGAACACCGCGCCCGGACCGCCGAGCGTCAGCGCGGTTGCCACACCTGCGATGTTGCCCGTACCGACCGTTGCGGCAAGCGCGGTGCACATGGCCGCAAACGGAGAAACGCCGCCGCTTGTCCGTCTTGCGGCACCGGTAAAGCAGGAAAACAGCGTTTTCCGCAGCCAGAGCGCGCAGTACCGCACCTGAAAAACTCCGGTCACCGCCGTGAAGTACAATCCGGTGCCAAGCAGCAGAATCAGCATGGGCGCGCCCCATATCAAGCCGCGCAGCCGCTCATTTACCTGTAAGATATCGTCCATCGGCATCCCACCTCTCCCCTGTTCCTCATTATATGAACCGGATTTCAGTGGTAGAACGCCCATAATTACTCATTTCTAACGACTAATTCCTACTTCAAATAACAGAAAGCCGCCCGGACAGGCGGCTTTCTGTTATTTGCGAAATTATTCCATCAGACCAACACAGTCGAAGTACGGCTTCTCTGCGATCTTGTCCTTATTCTCCTTGAACAGCGTGTGACCGAGTGTGATGACCAGATAATCTGCCTTGAGAACCTCCTCGAACGATACGTTCGGGATGTTCTGCACCTCAGTGTCCTTGGCGAACGGCTCGCACGCGATAACCTTTACGCCCTTTTCCTGCAGGATGTGGCACAGCTCGATAGACGGCGACTCACGCAGGTCGTCAACGTCCGGCTTATAGGACAGGCCGAGCACGCCGACCGTGTCGGTTACCTTCTTCATCTTTGCTACAACCTTGTCAGCGACGAAGTGCGGCTTGTTCTCGTTGCGCTCGCGTGCCGCAAGGATAACCTTTGCCTCCGCCGGGAACTGCTCGTAGATAAACCACGGGTCAACTGCGATGCAGTGGCCGCCAACGCCGACACCCGGGGTCAGGATGTTAACGCGCGGATGGCAGTTTGCCAGCTTGATCAGCTCAAAAACGTCAATGCCCATCTTGTCGCAGATGACGGACAGCTCGTTTGCGTAAGCGATATTGACATCACGGAAGGTGTTCTCGGTCAGCTTGCACATTTCGGCGGTCAGGTCGTCGGTCTTGTGAACGACACCCTTCTCAAGCACCTTCTCGTAGATGGATGCCGCCATTTCAGCAGCCTCCGGCGTGCGGGCGCCGACGATGCGGTCATTGTTCTTCAGCTCGTACATCATGTTGCCCGGGATAACGCGCTCCGGACAATGTGCAACGTGAATCTCATTCATCGGGATGCCGGATTCCTCGCTCAGTACGCGTGCGAGCATCTCAGAGGTGTGCGGCGGCACGGTGGACTCCAGAATGACCAGATTGGACGGCTCGAGCACCTTGCCTGCCATACGGCCTGCAGACTCTACAAAGCGCAGATCGGCCTTGTGGCTGCCGTTCTCGTCCTTGAAGAACGGCGTCGGCACCGAAATATAAAATACATCGGACTTGCCAAGCTCTTCGGAAAAATGCAGATGACCGTGTGCAACAGCCTTTTCAAATGCTTCCTGCAGACCCGGCTCTACAATATGGATATGACCGCCCTGCAGGGTTTCGATGGTCTTTTTGTTTACGTCAAAGCCGCAGACCTCAAAACCAGCCTCAGCCAGCGTGATCGCCGTCGGCAGGCCGATATACCCCAGTCCCATGACAGTAATTTTCATAATTTTCGTACCTCGTTCAGCATAATCTTCTTACATTATACCACTTTTTTCACGGAATTCAACGTAGTGTTTGAATTTTCACCGAAAAGAGTCTATAATGATATTATCGTTCGTTTATGCAAGTATCATAAACGGCTGTCGGAACCTTTTATCTTCCGATTACATATACTGCTTTATACCCCTAAAGTTTGGAAGGGATACTATGATTTTTAAGGGATTGCTTGAGGATGCACGCTCGATCCGGGACCGCGACCCGGCAGCACGCACCACACTGGAAGTTGTTTTGCTCTATCAGGGCTTTCATGCCCTGTTTTACCACCGTCAGGCGCACTGGCTGTACAAACACAAGCATTTCTTTCTTGCGCGTGCGCTGTCGCAGTTTGCGCGGCATATGACCGGTATTGAGATCCACCCGGGTGCAAAGATCGGCAAACGCCTGTTCATTGACCACGGCATGGGCATCGTTATCGGTGAAACCGCTGAGATTGGCGACGACTGCACGATTTACCACGGTGTAACGCTCGGCGGTACCGGTCACGACACCGGCAAGCGTCACCCGACCATCGGCAACAACGTGCTCATTTCGACCGGCGCGAAGGTTCTCGGACCGTTCAAGGTGGGTGACAACAGCCGTATCGGCGCGAATGCTGTCGTACTGCAGGAGGTTCCGCCGGATTCCACAGTTGTCGGCATCAAAGCGCGCGTCGTTAAGATTGCCGGTCAGCGTGTCGGTCCGTCTCCGGCGTATGCGCTCGACCAGATCAACCTGCCGGACCCGCTTGCACAGGAACTGTGCCGTCTGCAGAACCGTGTTTACGCCAACGAGCAGAAGCTCAAAAAGGAAGAGGAACGCGAGCGCGAAGCCGACAAATAATACACATAAAAACAAGCCCTTCGGTGCAAACTGTCACCGGAGGGCTTCTTCTATGAAAATTTCAGTGAAATATGCGGTCACAGGTGCTCTTTCCGGTGCAGCAAACGGATTTTTCGGGGCAGGCGGCGGGTTATTTCTTGTACCGCTGCTGATTTCCTGGTGCGGCATGGAGCAGAAGCGCGCGTTTGCGACCTCAGTCGCGGTAATTTTCCCGCTGTGTGCGGTCTCGGCGGTCATTTACTGGCTGAAGGGTGGTCTGCCGATTGCGCAGGCGATGCCGTATCTGCTCGGCGGCGCGGCAGGCGGCGTGCTGGCCGGAAAGTTATTCGGCAGGGTAAAGGCAGACTGGCTGCGCCGTGCATTCGGCGTGCTGATTCTCTACGGCGGCATCCGTGCCGTCCTGCTGCTGTGAGCGCGATACTTGCGGTCGCAATCGGTCTGCTGACCGGTATTTTAAGCGGCTTCGGCATTGGCGGCGGCTCACTTTTGCTGCTGTATCTGACGCTTTTTGAAGGGGCAGGGCAGTATCAGGCGGGCGGCATCAACCTGCTGTATTTTCTCTCGTGTGCGCCTGCAGCGCTGATTTCGCACCGCAAAAACGGACTCATCGAAAGGGAAGCGGTCAAATGCTGCGTACCGGCAGGCGTGGTGACCTCAGTCCTTTCGGCGCTGCTTGCCGCAAGAGTGGACACCGACCTGCTGCGGCGTGCTTTCGGCGTGGTTTTACTCTATATCGGCGTAAAAGAGACCTTTTTGCGCAAAAAATAACACCTTCTTCATACTTTCGTGAAGAAGGTGTTAGGCTGTCGCGAAACTACGGCTTCGCCGACAAGCAGGAACGGACCGTGGGCCGTTCCAAAGTCGTTCAAAAGTTCCTATACAGAAACTTTTTCCCTCCAGAAGTGTAAAAACCGAGATACATGCTCCCGGTTTTTACGAATTTGCGAAGCAAATTCTATTTTACGCGCGCTGCCGCGCGAATTATTTGAAATTGTTAAAATATGGACTTTGGGGACAGACTGACACCTTCTTCACATTTCGTGAAGAAGGTGTTGCTTTTATTTATACTTCTGATACTCGCCGACGGCAAGCTCGTCACAGCGGTTGTTATACGGATTATCCGCGTGACCCTTGACCCAATGGAACCGCACCTCGTGTTTATCCAGCAGATCGAGCAGACGACCCCAGAGTTCCGGATTTTTTGCGGGTTTCTTATCGCTTTTAACCCAGCCGCGCGCACGCCAGCCCTTAGCCCAACCCTTGGTAATGCCGTCAACAACATACTTGCTGTCCGAATACAGATCGACCGAGCACGGCTCCTTGAGGGTCTCGAGGGCGGTAATTACACCGAGCAGCTCCATGCGGTTGTTCGTGGTGGACGGCTCGGAGCCGGAAAGCTCCTTTTCCGCCTTGCCGTACTGCAGGATCGCACCCCAGCCGCCGGGTCCCGGATTGCCCGAGCACGCACCATCTGTGTAAATGGTTACAGTTTTCATTGGTTTTCTCCTGAATATCGTTTCTTTTCGCGCGTCAGCGCGCATGAAATAGGATTGCAGAGCAATCCATAAAAACCGGGAGCATGTATCTCGGTTTTTATACCCTAAGAGGGAGAAAGTTTCCGTATGGGAACTTTCGGACGACTTTGGAACGGCCCACGGTCCGTTCCTCTTGTCGGCGGAACTGTAGTTCCGCGACAGCTATTTAGATTGTGAAAAGGTGGAATACCTTTGTTGCCAATTCCGAAGCGAGGATCGCTGCCAGCATCACCGGAGCCACCCAGCGCACCATAACGCGGTGCAGCTTCTCGCGGTGGAACGAACCGGCACCTTCCTTTACCTCGTCTGCGATGACCTTGGTGCCGACTACATGACCAATCAGGATGCAGGTGAGCAGCGCCACGATCGGCATGAGCACGGAGTTGGAGATAAAGTCAAAGAAGTCGAGGAACTGCATACCGATAATGGTGATCGTTGCCCACGGACCATAGCCGAGACAGGACAGCATGCCAATGATCAGGCAGCTTGCCGTAATAGCGATGGTAGCCGTCTTGCGCTTCATGTGTGCCTTGTCCATCAGCACGGAAACCAGTGTTTCCATCAGCGAAATGGAGGAGGTCAGCGCCGCAAACAGTACGAGCAGGAAGAATACCGCGCCGATAATGGTGCCGAACTTCATGGAGTCGAATACCATCGGCAGAGTGATGAACATCAGACCCGGACCGCTGTTTACCTGAGACGGATCGCCGCCGTTAAATGCGATAACCGCCGGAATGATCATCAGACCGGCCACAAACGCGAACAGCGTGTCGAAAATCTCAATCTGGGTGACAGAGTGCTCAAGCAGATTTTCCTTCTGCATGTAGGAGCCGTAGGTGATCATAATACCCATTGCCAGCGACATCGAGTAGAACATCTGTCCCATCGCACCAAGCACGGTAGATACCGAAAACTGCGAGAAATCGGGCAGAATATAATATTTCAGGCCCTGCAGCGCACCCGGAATGGTCAGCGAGTAGATTGCGATAACGATCGCCAGAATGGCGAGAATCGGCATCATGATACGGCTTGCCTTCTCGATGCCCTTCTCAACACCGAAGATAACGACAATGGTGGTCGCCAGCACGAACAGGATGAACCACGGGGTCGGTCCGTTGAAGCTGAAAATCGTCGAGGACAGCGAACCCGCATCGTAGCCAATGAAATTGCTGAAAAATCCGCCGTTGTCGGCCGCCTCAAGTGCGTTGCCGCTGATAAAGGTGAACAGGTATTTCATAACCCATCCGCCGATAACACAGTAATACGGCGTGATGATGAACGGCACGAACGCCGCCAGCCAGCCGAGGAATCCGAACCGCTTATCGAGCGCCTTGTACGCACCGATGCAGGACAGACGGGTCTTTCGTCCGATGGCAATCTCGGTAACCATCAGTGAAAAGCCGAACGTCAGCGCGAGAATGAGGTACACCAGCAGGAAAATACCGCCGCCATACCGTGCCGCCAGATAGGGGAATCGCCAAAGGTTGCCCAGACCTACCGCCGAGCCTGCCGCCGCCAGCACGAAACCAATTCGGCTGGAGAAGCTGCTTCTCTTTTTTTGTTCCATGTTTTGTGTTTTACTCCCTTACATACAATATCTTTTAGACTGTCCGAAATGACAGCCATAATGAAATAAAATTATTTCTATTTTACCATATCCGAAAGTTTTTCACAAGCTGTTTGCAGGAAAAGTACATTGTGCTATAATATCTTTTATCGGATATGATCGTTTTATCTGCCATAATTTGAAAGAAACGGCAGTATTCCTTCCGCAGAGCGGGCTGCCCTCTATTATTTAAGCATATATGAAACAACAAACCATAAACGAGGTGTATTGACATGAAAAAATACAAATTCGGTGTTCTCGGTGCCGGCAACATGGGTACCGCTATTGCGGAAGGCGCAGTGCGCGCAGGCCGTTTTGCGCCTGAGCAGGTGCTGATGTTCAACCGCAGCGAGGAAAAACGCGCCGCTCATGCAGCCAAGGGCTACGCCGTCACGGGTGACTATACCGAGGTCTACGCAGAAAGCGAGATCGTGCTGCTGGCCGTCAAGCCGCAGAATTTCGACGAAATCCTGCCGAATCTGGCGAAATATGAAGGGGAGAAGCCGCTTGTCGTATCCATTGCCGCAGGCGTGACCTTCGCCAAGCTGGAGGGTGCGCTCGGCGCGGACACCGCGATGATCCGTGTGATGCCGAACACGCCGCTTATGCTCGGCGAGGGTGCAACCCAGCTGGTTAAGAATGCGGCCGCAACCGACAAGCAGCTGTCCGAACTCTGTGAACTGTTCAACACCATGGGCGTTACCGTCACGTTTGAGCAGGAGAACATGCTCAACGAGGTCATTCCGTATGCCGGTTCGGCTCCGGCGTACCTGTATGCCTACGCGGACGCGTTCGTGCAGAGTGCAAAGCAGCACGGCATCAACGAGGACGACGCGCTGACGCTCATCTGTCAGACCATGATCGGCTCGGCAAAAATGCTGCTGCGCCGCGATAAGACACCGGCAGAGCTGATCCGCGCGGTGTGCTCGCCCGGCGGCACCACCATCGAGGGCATGAAGGTGCTCGAGGACCGCAATCTGTACGGAATCGTGTCGGAAGCCTGCGATAAGTGCATTAAGCGTGCCTACGAGCTTGGCTAAATGTGCCGTTAGCATTGACTTTGCCCCGTCCGTATGATAAAGTATAGGCAAAGCACTTAATCGGCATTTACACCGTATTTTGTTTGATTGATTTTTATTATGACAATAGTTCCGCATCATTTGAGAGGGAGTGGATACCGTGAAAAATTCTACCAAGGTGAAAGCAGGTCTGCTGCTGACCAGCCTTGCCTGTGCAGCCGGTGCTACCGCAGCGCTTGTTATGCTTCAGAAAAAGCGTGAAGAGGAAGTTTACCACGAGGCTGAACTGAAGGCCATGGATGAGCTGGAGGAAATGATGCGTGCCGAGTCCGACTGTGCCTCCTGCGCATGCGCAGAGGAGTGCGCGGATACTTCGGTATATCAGGACGCATTTGACGATGCACCCAAGGCTGCTGAACCGGCGGCTGAGGAGCCTCAGACTGAGGCCGAGGAAGAGCCGGAAGCCGAAGAGGACTAACCCAATGTTACCAGCAAACGGACGGAATACTCCGTCCGTTTTGTTTATCTAAATAGCTAAAATAAGGAGTTTTACCCATGATCGAATACGAAGGCAGAGTTTTTCGTCCGCCCTCTGAGGCATACAGCCTGATTGTGCAGGTCACTATCGGCTGCAGCCACAACAAGTGCACCTTCTGTGATATGTACAAGGAAAAGCGTTTCCGCGTGCGCAAGCTGGAGGAGGTCAAGGCTGATTTTGATGAAGCACGCCGCATGTACCGCCGTGTCGGCCGTATTTTTCTGGCAGACGGCGATGCGCTGATGTGCCGTCCCGAGCACATGGCAGAAATTCTGCGCTACATCAAAAAGGTATTTCCGGAGTGCGAGCGCGTTACCAGCTATGGCTCTCCGGCGTCCATTCTGTGCAAAAAGCAGGAAGATTTGAACATGCTGCACGATCTGGGTCTGGATATGATCTATCTGGGTCTGGAATCCGGCTCGGATGAGGTACTGCGCCGCATCAACAAGGGCGAAACCGCCGATGAGATCGTTCGTGCGGGTTTGATGGTCAAGGAAGCCGGCATGAAGCTGTCCGTTACCTGCATTGCGGGTCTCGGCTCGCTGGAGCTGAGCGAGGAGCACGCCATCAAGACCGCAGAAGCGCTCTCCCGCATGAAGCCGGAGTACATTGGCCTGCTGACCCTGCTGTTCGAGCTGCCGACGCCGCTCATGCGCGACTGGCAGGAGGGCCGTTTCTACCTGATGAACCCGATTGAAATCGCGCACGAAACCCTTATCCTGCTCGAGCATATCGACTCCGAGGGCAGTATTTTCCGTGCAAATCACGCGTCTAACTACGTTAATCTGGCGGGCACGCTCAACCAGGACAGGGAAGCCATGTGTGCACGTCTGCGCAAGGCCCTTGAGGGCAAAATCAAATTCAAGAGTGAGCAATACCGGGCAAGATAACCAATTTAATGCAACTTAAATTGTGATAATCCGCAAAATTGTTAACATTCTGTGTTGTTTGCGTTACAATTTTCAAAAAAGCGAGACAATGTGCAAAAAGTGTGCTATACTGATTTCGATCGTGAAAAGCGGAGAGGATGCTTTTCGGGCGTTAAGAATTTGTTAATTTAGTATTTACTGTTAGAATTAACATGTGTTCCGTCTTGGAGGACTGATAAATGGATTCCGTATCCCACATTCGCGTTGCAAATCTGCTGATGGATTACGTTGAGCAGACCTGCGGCGTGACCTTTGATCAGAGCGGCTTTATTTACGGCAACCTGAAACCGGATCTGACCGGTACTTACCTCACCAAACGCCATAACCCATCCATTATGATGGATGAGGTGATGGAAAAAATCCGCACTTTTACGCGCAAGTATACCATCGGGCGTACCAACGGACGCGAGCTGTCGGTTGATCTCGGCGAGATCTGCCACTACATGACCGACTTTTTCACATACCCGCACAACGACGATATCTACGAGCACAACCTGCTCGCACATTATGTTTATGAAAAGCGCGTTTCACTGGTAATTCGCCGCCGTATGACCGAAGATAAGTTTGAGAAATGGGCAAGTCCCATCATTCCGCCCACGACCGTGGACACACTCGTGAACCGCATTTCCACGATGCACGAGGCTTACCGCACTTCGACTAAGCCTCATGGCATCAACGACGATCTGCAGCATATCTGCATCGCTACCGCTACCGTGGTGCTGTCTATCATCAGCATCGTTTACGAGCAGGTCGAGGATACTGCAGTCGCTACCGCGTAAAACTGTATAAGTCAAAAAACCGCCTTTACAGGCGGTTTTTCTGTTTTTCAAGCACAAAAAGACGAGTCCAAACGGACTCGTCTTTTGCTTTTTATTCTTCGGTACTCTCTGCGTTTTCAGCGGATTCAGAGGTTTCTTCCTCGGCTTCTGCCGGGTCTTCCTCCTCCTTGTCCGTGCGGGCAATCGAGATAACCTTTACGTCCTCGCCGGTACGCATGACGATAACGCCCTGCGAGCCGCGGCCGCATTCGCGGATCTCCTCAACGCCGGTACGGATGATAACGCCGTCGTCGGTGATGATCATAACGTCGTTTTCGCTGTCTACAACAGCGATGCCTGCCACCAGACCGGTCTTTTCGGTCAGGTTATGCAGCATCATGCCGCCGCCGCCGCGATGATGCACGGTGAACTCCTCGACAGGAGTACGCTTGCCGTAGCCATTCTCGGTGATGGAGAGCACATATGCGTCCTTGCGGGCACGCGCCGCGCCGATAACGTAATCGCCCTCAGCCAGCTTGATACCGCGCACGCCGGTAGCCACACGGCCCATTGCACGAACCTCATTCTCGTCAAAGCAGATGGCCTTGCCCTCGTGGGTGGCGATCAGAATGTTCTGCTCGCCGTCGGTCAGACGAACGTCAACCAGTGCGTCGTCCTCGTTGAGGTTGAGCGCACGCAGACCCGCACGGCGGATGTTCTGCAGGTCGCTCAGCACGATACGCTTTGCAATACCCTGGCGGGTGACGAAGAACAGGAACTTATCGTCCGCAAACTCCTGAATCGGGAACATTGCGGTGATTTTTTCGCCGTTTTCCAGTTCCAGCAGGTTAACAATGTTCATGCCCTTAGCCGAACGTCCGGTCTCCGGAATCTGGTATCCCTTCAGCTTGTAAACCTTGCCGCGATCCGAGAAGAACAGGATGGTGTCATGCGTGGAGGCGGTGAAGATATCCTTTGCGAAGTCCTCCTCACGGGTGCTCATTGCGGAAACACCGCGGCCGCCGCGGCGCTGTGCGCGGTAAACCGAGGTCGGCTGGCGCTTGATATAGCCGAAGTGGGTGAGGGTGTACGCGCAGTCCTGCTGCTCGATGAGGTCCTCAATGTCGATCTCGTCAGCCACATTCTCAATGCGCGTATGGCGCTCGTCGCCGTATTTCTGCTTGATCTCCTGCAGCTCCTGCTTGACAACAGCAAGAATATTCGCATCGCACGACAGAATTTCCTCAAAGCCCGCGATGCGGCCCTCGAGGTCCTTGTACTCGTCGTTGATCTTCTCCTGCTCCAGACCGGACAGGCGGCCCAGACGCATATCTACGATGGCCTGCGCCTGCGGCTCGTCGAGGTGGAACTCGAAATGCTCCGAGCCGTCCACGATGCCGAGCAGCGCAATCTGATCGATCCAGAACGGCTCCGCCATCAGGTTTTCCTTGGCTTCGGCCTCGTTCTTGGAGGCACGAATGATTGCGATAATGCGGTCGATATTGTCGGTTGCGACCTTGAGACCCTCCAGAATGTGCGCACGGTCGCGCGCCTTCTTGAGATCAAAGCGCGTGCGGCGCTCGACAACGTCCTTCTGGAAGCCGATATACTGATCGAGGATCTGGCGCAGGGTCAGCACGCGCGGCTGGAGTTTGCCGCCCGCACCCGGCACGAGCGCGATGTGGATCATCGAAATGGTATCCTCGAGCTGCGAATAGGTGAACAGCTGGTTGAGGATGACCTGCGCGTTGGCATCGCGGCGAACATCCACGACAATCTGCATACCCTCGCGAGAGGAATGGTCCTGAATGTTCGTGATGCCGTCGATGCGCTTGTCCTTGACGAGATTTGCCATGGACTCGACCAGACGCGCCTTGTTTACCATGTACGGGATTTCCGTAATAACGATCTGGCTCTTGCCGTTCGGCAGATCTACAATTTCGGTCTTTGCGCGAACCTTGATCTTGCCGCGGCCGGTCGCGTAGGCAGCGCGAATGCCGCTGCGGCCCATGATCACGCCGCCGGTCGGGAAGTCCGGTCCCTTGATGAACTGGCAGATCTCGTCCATCTCGGCTTCCGGGTGGTCGATGACATAGCAGGTACCGTCGATGACCTCCGCGAGATTATGCGGCGGGATGTTGGTCGCCATGCCGACCGCGATACCGGACGAGCCGTTTACCAGCAGGTTGGGGAAGCGGGAAGGCAGTACGACCGGCTCCTGGCGCTCCTCATCGAAGTTCGGCTGGAAATCGACCGTGTTTTTCTTGATATCTGCCAGCATGTAGTTCGCCAGCTTGGCCATGCGGGCCTCGGTATAACGGTATGCTGCCGGAGGGTCGCCATCCACGGAACCGAAGTTGCCGTGACCGTCGATCAGCGGATAGTGCAGCGAGAACGGCTGCGCCATACGCACCATCGCGTCGTAAACCGATGCGTCGCCGTGCGGATGATACCGACCGAGCACATTACCGACGGTCGTTGCCGACTTGCGGTAGGGCTTGTCCGAGGTCAGGCCGTCCTCGTACATCGCGTACAGGATACGGCGGTGTACCGGCTTTAAGCCGTCACGCACATCAGGCAGCGCACGGCCGACAATAACACTCATTGCATAGTCGATGTAGCTTTTCTTCATCTCGCGTTCGAGATCGACCTGCATGATTTTCTGCTGTTCGTATTCTTGACTCATATTTTAATTTTGCCTCCAAAAGTGTTGGCTTTCAGCCGAAAACGACTGTTTTTATCGCTTAGAGGATACTGAGCAGCTCGTCTACCTGCTCCTCGGTCGTGGCCCAGCTGGTCGCCAGACGGATGACCGTATGCTCCGCGTCATATTTCTCTATAAAGCTGTAAACTACCTTGCTTTGCAGCTCGGGCAGTCTGCTGTTTTCTACAATGATGAACTGCTGGTTTGTCGGGGATTCCAGTGCAAAGCGGTATCCCTTTGCTTTGAGACCGTCCCGCAGCTTGATGGCGAGTTTGACCGCCGGTGCGCAGATTTTCTCGTACAGACCGTCGGTAAACAGGGCGTCGAACTGCAGCGCGTTCAGACGGCCCTTGGCGATCATTGCGCCGCGGCGCTTGACCATCGTGACGAACTGTTTCGGCATATTGCCGTGCGTGAACACAACCGCCTCGCCGCAGAGCGCGCCGCACTTGGTGCCGCCGATGTAGAACACATCAGTCAGCTTGGCAATGTCCTGCAGCGTCACATCGGTGTCCGCCGTAAGGCCGTAGCCGAGGCGTGCGCCGTCCAGAAACAGCGGCATATCGAACTCTCTGCACACGGCAGAAATGCGCTCCAGCTCGTTTCTCGTGTAAAGCGTGCCATATTCGGACGGATGTGAAATGTAAACCATGCCCGGAAATACCATGTGGTCGTGGCTTGCGTCCGCATAAAAGATCTGAACATATTCACGGAGATCGTCCGCATCCAGCTTGCCGTTCTTATGCGGAACGGTCAGCACCTTATGGCCGGTGGACTCGATGGCGCCGGCTTCATGCGTGTTCACATGACCGCAGGAGGACGCTACAACGCCCTCATACGGACGGAGCAGCGTATCAATGACGACCATGTTGGTCTGTGTGCCGCCGGTCAGGAAATACACCTGAGCGTCCGGGCAGTCCGCCGCTGCTTTAATCTTTTCTGCCGCCGAGGCGGTAAATTTATCGTTGCCGTAGCCGGAAACCGGCTCCATATTCGTCTGTGCCAGATACTCTAAAACCTTGGGGTGTGCGCCATAACCGTAATCATTTTCAAAAAACAGCATAGTTTTCTCCCTTATACGTCCAGATTCATTACATATTTTGCATTTCGCTCGATAAATTCGCGTCTGGGTTCTACCTTTTCGCCCATCAGGAGCGCAAAGGTCTCATCGGCAGCGGCCGCGTCCTCCATCGTAACCTGCAGCAACGTGCGGTGCTCCGGGTCCATGGTGGTTTCCCACAGCTGCTGCGGGTCCATCTCGCCGAGGCCCTTGTAGCGCTGTACGCGCACATTGTCGCCCATTTCAGCGATGCAGTCACGCTGCTGCTCCTCGGTATAGGTGTAGCGGACATCCTTGCCCTTTTCGTTCTTGAACAGCGGCGGCTGTGCGATGAACACATGGCCGTGCTCGATCAGCGGGCGCATGAAGCGGAAGAAGAATGTCAGCAGCAGGGTGCGGATATGCGAGCCGTCAACATCGGCATCGGCCATCAGGATGATCTTGCCGTAACGCAGCTTTGCGAGGTCAAAATCATCACCGAAGCCCGCGCCGAACGCGGTGATCATCGGGGTGAGCTTGTCGTTGCCGTAAACACGGTCGAGACGTGCCTTTTCGACGTTCAGCATCTTGCCCCACAGCGGCAGGATGGCCTGATGACGGCGGTCGCGGCCTTCCTTGGCGGAGCCGCCTGCGGAATCACCCTCGACGATGTAGATTTCGGTGTAGGTCGGGTCCTTTTCGATGCAGTCCGCCAGCTTGCCCGGCAGAGAAGCGGAATCCAGTGCGGACTTGCGGCGGGTCATCTCACGCGCCTTTTTCGCGGCCTCGCGGGCACGCGCGGCGGTCTGCGCCTTTTCGATGATGGTGCGGGCCACCTGCGGGTTCTCCTCGAAGAAGGTCATCAGCTTCTCGGAAACCATTGCGTCCACCAGCGCACGCATTTCGCTGTTGCCCAGCTTGGTCTTGGTCTGGCCCTCGAACTGCGCTTCCTGCAGCTTGACCGAGATAATCGCAGTCAGACCTTCGCGCGCGTCCTCGCCCTTGAAGGACTCATCGTCCTTGAGCAGCTTGTATTTCTTGCCGTAATCGTTGAGTACACGGGTCAGAGCGGCCTTAAATCCGGTCTCATGCGTGCCGCCCTCAGTGGTGTTGATATTGTTTGCGAAGGACAGCATCAGCTCGCTGTAGCTGTCGGTGTACTGCATGGCAACCTCGGCCATCGAGGTATCGCGGCTGCCCTCCATGTAGATCACATTCTCGTGCAGCGGCGTCTTCGTGCGGTTGAGGTGCTCGACAAACTGGCGGATACCGCCCTCATAGTGCATGACCTCCTCAACCGGCTCATCGTCGCGCTCATCGCGCAGCGTGATTTTCAGACCTGCGTTGAGGAACGCCTGCTCGCGCAGACGCTTTTCGAGCACATCGTACTCGTAGATGGTCGTCTCAAAGATCTCCGGGTCCGCATGGAAACGAATAGTCGTGCCGGTTTCGCTCTCGCACGGCGTATCGCGCATCTTGACGGTCGTTACACCGCGCTCAAAGCGCATGTAGTGCTTGGTATGGCCGTCGCGGACCTCGGCCTCCAGCCAGTCGGACAGCGCGTTTACGACCGATGAACCAACGCCGTGCAAACCGCCGGATACCTTGTAGCCGGAGCCGTCGAACTTGCCGCCTGCGTGCAGGACGGTGAGCACAACCTCGAGCGTCGGAATGCCCATCTGCGGGTGAATACCGCAGGGAATGCCGCGGCCGTTGTCGGCAACGCGGATGATATCGCCCTTTTCGATCGTAACTTCGATGTGCGTGCAGTAGCCTGCGAGCGCCTCGTCGATCGAGTTATCGACGATCTCATACACCAGATGGTGCAGACCGCGTGCCGAGGTAGAACCGATGTACATACCCGGGCGCTTGCGGACAGCCTCTAAGCCTTCGAGCACCTGAATCTGATTTTCATCATATTTGTCGGTAACCTTCAGGTCGAGCACTTCGTCCTTGATTTCGATTTCTTCACTCATATCGTTAAATTTCCTTTCCAGAAATTGCGGGAACAAAATAATTGAGAATGGAAAATGGAGGATGGAGAATGAATGTGTCCGCCCATAGGACGGCATTTAATCATCGCGCAAGGATAGCGACATTCTCAATTTTCCATTCGCAATTCTCAAATTTTTTAGACAGCATAACCTTTCTCTGCGCGGCGCTGAATGGCCTGCGGAGAAAGCTGTGTCAGGTACAGGGTCTCACCGAGGGCGTTTTCGCACAGCACAGCCGCGCGCGGCAGATCGTCGTACAGCTCGATGATCCGTCCCTCGTCCTGCAGGCGTTCAAGCAGCAGGCGCGTGCGCTTGGATGCGGTCGCCGTATCCATATCGAACACCGCAACTACGCTCTGCAAGGGCACGATGTAGTCCTGACCTAAATGTAAATACATAGTCTTACCTCTCTGCTATGGCAAAACTGCAGGAACAGAGTGAAGAGTTGAGAGTGAGGAGTGGAGATTCTTTCTCTGCAACTTCTCTCTGTTCATAAATATACTGTTTCGTGAAGATCAGAGAGTGAACAGCGAAGCGAAATTTTTCTCGTTTCTTCACTCTCCACTCTCCAATCTTCACTCTTATTATTGTACCACTTTTTTCACTAATTGTGTACCCTAAACCTAAGGAAAAACAAATATTTCTCTGTTTTTTTGAAAGAAAACAAGGGCACGGCAGGAAATTTCGAGGTGGTATCTGTTCCCGCCGTGCAATAGTTTGTAAAATTATGTGATTTTAGTGTGTTTCTGCGGATTTTTCGCCGTTTTGAATATGGAAAACCGCGCCTGCACGCAGCTTTTCCGAGATGCCGTCCTCGCAGCAGGTGATCATGACCTGACCCGCCGATATGCGGTTGAGCACAAAGTCCTGACGGCGGCGGTCAAGCTCGCTGAGCACATCGTCGAGCAGCAGCACCGGATACTCGCCGTCCTCATCGAAGAACAGCTCACGCTCGGCGAGTTTAAGCGACAGTGTGCAGGTCCGCACCTGTCCCTGCGAGCCGAAGGAAGCGGCACTGCGGCCATCCAATAACAGTTCCAAGTCATCCTTATGCGGACCGGAAAGACAGCTTTTAGCCGCAATCTCGGCGGTTTTATGGCTGAACACATGGTCGATAAGTTGCTTTTCGATTGTTCGAGCGTCTGCAAACGGGTCGGTGACGCTCGACACGGTCTTGTACACACCGGAGAGCACCTCATGCGGCGCGATATCTGCATAGACGGCAGCCGCGGCCTTGAGCAGCTTACGGCAGTAATACGCGCGGTAACGGATGATCTGCGCGCCGATATGTGCCATGCGCAGCGAGAAATCCTCCCACATCGAGAGCAGGGAAGGCTTTTCTTCGCTGTCGCGCAGAATGCGCGTTTTATGCTCGTGCAGACGGTTGTATTCCTCGAGATAGCGTGCGTAGTTGGGCCGCATCTGGCACAGCGCGGTATCGAGAAATCGGCGGCGA
>ENA-ORSY01000875-ORSY01000875.1-human-gut-metagenome-genome-assembly--contig:-NODE-875-length-25780-cov-14.830437_pt1 | contig 25780 bp, 20 predicted proteins | sample MGYA00242193_ERZ509160 | MGnify/ENA primary metagenome ERZ509160 (study PRJEB26280, sample SAMEA2338670) | human gut metagenome | biome: human gut; feature: human-associated habitat; material: faeces...
TCGGAGCGAAAACTCTTTTGTCAAAAAAGGGCGCCGCCCTTTTTTGACAAGCTCAGCAAAGCCTCCGGCCGAAGCCGGAGGCTTTGCGCTTATTTCTCACTGACGCTTTTCAGGGCGGTGGGCAGGCTGCCGTCCAGCAGTAGGATGCACCGGCGCAGATCGTCGCCGATGCTCTCCGGCATGCCAGATTCGATCCAGTCGAACACGCCGCTCAGCAGGCCCCGGGCATAGAACCGGGACACGAACTCCAGGTCCCCCTGGGTCACGTCCAGGCCCACAGCCGCCTGGTCCACGATGCGGCGGATCACCGGGCCGTAGCCCTGCATCAGATAGCGCTCCAGATCCCGCCGGTTCACGGAGCGGTAGGCATTCATCACCAGGTGACGCTTACTGCGCAGCACGTCCGTGATGGTGCGCAGCTCCTGCCGCCAGTCGCTGCCGTTGCTGCGGATGCTCTGGGCCAGGGCGGCAGCCTCCCGGTCAAAGATCCAGCGCATCAGGTCGTACACGTCGTGAAAATGATAGTAAAACGTCTGGCGGTTCACACCGCACCGGGCCACAATGTCCTTGACGGTGATCTTTTCCAGGGTTTTTGTCTCCAGCAGCTGGCACAGGGCTTCCGCCAGGTCATGCTTTGCATTCATGGGCGGCAGTCCTCCTTACATAATGCCGGATTTTTCCTTGCTGCGGGCGATGAGCCGGTTCAGGGGCCGGGCCGGGTAATACAGCACCATCCCCAGCACCGCAAACAGCACGCACATGGCCGCCATCACAGCCAGATTCTTCCAGTACACGTTCTCATACCGTCCGGCGATGGTCTCCCGGAGCATGTCCATGCCATAGTGGAAGGGCATGAACTTATACAGCGTCTGGAAGATCCCGGGCAGCACGTCGATGGGATAGACGCCGCCGGAGCCTGCCACCTGGATGACCATGATGATGACGGAGGCCGCCATGCCGATGTTGTCCAGGGCATAGACCAGGGCATAGTTCATCATGGTGAAGTTCAGGCTGCACACGCAGCACGCCAGCAGGAACAGCCCCGGATACGGGCATTGGATGCCGATGTAGTAAATGCAGCCGAGGCCCGTGACCAGGGCCTGGATCATACCGATCAGGAAAAACAGCTGATACCGGCCGAAGAACCGCTGCCAGGGGCGCAGCCGGAAGAGCTCCGGCATGGGGGCGTTCACATGGAGCATGGTGGCCGTCAGCAGGGAGCCCACGAACAGGGCCAGCATGATGTAATACGGCGCCATCGAGCTGCCGTAGCTGGTGATCTCGTATACCGGCACCGTCTCCATGGCCACGGGGTCGGACAGGTAGTCCGCCAGGCCCTCGGGGTCGTTTTCCAGCACCTCCACAAAGCGGCGGAAGCCGTCACTGGTGACGATGCGGTCCATATCCTGGGCCAACTGCCCCAGGTCGCCCCGCAGGGTGGACGACAGCTGGATGGCCCCGCTCAGGGTGGTGCCTGTGGACTGGATGGCCTCCTGATACCGGGTCAGCTTATCGCCCAGGGCCGACAGGCTGCCGGATACGCTGTCAAACACGCTCTGCAGGGTCTGGAGCTTTTCCGTCACATCCCGGTTCAGCTCCTCCAGCCGCTGGTTCACGCTGCCGCTGATGCGCAGGGCCGCCTCCCGCAGCTCCTGGCGGAGCTCATCCACCTTGGCCTGTACCTCCTGTCGCCAGGTCTCCAGCTGGCCGGGGTCCTCCAGCGTTTTCAGCAGGTCCCGCAGCTCGCCGATGCGGTAAATGGCGTTGCCCAGCCGTTCCTGAACGGCGGGATAACCGGCGGCAAAGTCCCGCAGCTTTTCCAGCCGCTGCTGCTGCTCCGCTAGCCGCTGGTCCAGCTGCTGGGCGGGACCGGCCAGAAAGCCCGCCACATCCTCCGCCGTTCCCACGGCGGCGGCAATGTCATCGGCGATGACGTCGATCTGGGCGTCGATATCCTCCAGCTGCCGGGCGATCTCGGCCTCCGTCTCGTTCAGGCGGCCGATGCCCCGGTCCAGGGCGTCCTGGATGCCGGACAGGTCATTGCCGCTGACGATGCTGTCCAGGTCGCCGGTGACCACCCCGGCGCAGGCCAGGATGCTGTCCGTCTGGTCCGCCAGGGTCTGCATGGCCGTCAGCGTCTCCTCCAGGGTGCGCAGGCTGTCCTGGGCGCTGCTGAGCTTTTCAATGACCCCCTGGGACACGTCGTCCGCATCCAGGCCCAGAGCCCTGCACACGGAGCTGACGGTGGTGACGGCGTTGGTCACCGTCTCCACCACGGTGGCGTTGATCTCGTCCTGAACGGCGGTCTTGGCCTTATTGGTGATCTTGGGGGCGATGGCGTTTTTCTTCTCGTTTTCGTAATACTCGATCTGGGGGTGCCGCAGATCCGTGTCCAGAATGCTGACGAAGTCCCCGGTGAAGTCTGCGGGAACGATCAGGGCGGCGTAGTACCTGCCGGACCGGACACCCTCCAGGGCCTCCTCCCGGCTGTCTACAAAGTCCCAGCCCATCTGGTCGTTGCTTTTCAGGCCGTCCAGCACCATGGACCCGATGTTCAGCTTCAGGCCCAGCAGCTCATAGCCCTCATCCTCGCTGGTAACGGCCACGCGGATATTGGACGTGGCGTCGGGGCCGTAGGGGTCCCAGTTGGAAAAAATGTTGAACCATGCATACAGGCACGGGATCAGGCACAGGCCCATGATGACCACCACGGCCACCACGCTGGCGCTGATGCGCTGCCAGTCGGCCCGGAAAATTCTCCAGATATTCCTCATGCCTGCACCTCCCTGGACCGCCGGTCCTGATCGCCCATAGACCGGGAAATGCGGCCCAGCTCCCGGGACATCTGCTCAAAGCCCTGGGCCAGCTGGCGGCTGCTCTCCTGCAGGTCGGACAGGGTCAGGGCCAGCTCCGGGTGCAGGGGCTCCGGCTGTACCGGGACAGAGGCGGGACGGGGCGGAACAGGCTGGGGACAAGGCGGGACAGGGGCGGGACAAGGCTCCTCTGAGGCAGGCTCCTCCGGGGCAGGCTCCTTTGGGGCAGGCTCCTCCGGGACCGCTTCGCTCTCCTGACTCCGGCCCCGCAGATGGGGCAGCAGCTGGGGCATGCCGGTGGGCAGGGCCATCAGCTGATCCAGCTCCACCTCCTTCTGGGTGATCTTCTTCACCTTGTTCTGCATTTCGTAGTCCACATACTCCACGGCGATGAGATACGCCGCGATGCCGAACATGGATACGATCCACAGCAGCAGGAAGATCACCCGGGAGCCGTCGGATAAAAACAGCAGCACCAGAAATGCCAGCGGCACCAGCAGCAGGCTCAGCATTCCCTTGCGGATGCGGCGCTGATTGCCGCTGTGGAACTGAAGGACCTCCTGCAAAAGGGCCTGATACAGCTGGCTATATTTCTTTTCGTCCATAGGGAGTCCTCCTTTCTTACAGCATTTCCGTTTCTTTCAGCTTCTCCTCCATGAAATGGTTCAGTCCCATAAAGGGCTTGCGCACCAGCAGGCCGATGACCAGGGCCGCCGCGCCGAAGATCAGCAGGCAGCCGATGTTTTTCAGCCATGTGGTCCCATACAGGCCGCATACGCACTCGCGCACGGCGTCGATGGCATAGGGGAAGGGGAAGATATGATAGATTTTCTGATACACGTCCGGCAGCAGCTCAATGGGGAACGTGCCGCTGGAGCCGGCGATCTGGAGCACCATGACCACCACTACAACGGCCTTGCCCACGTCGCCGAAGGACACGGTCAGGGCGTAGATCAGCAGGCTGAACACCAGGGAGGTAATGGCCCCGGTGGCAAACAGCAGCGCCGGCTCCACGCACTGGATCTTCAGCACCAGCAGGTCCCCGGCCACGATGACGGCGGCCTGAATCTGGCTCATGACGAAAAACAGGAAATACCGGCCGAAGAACAGCTGGTGGGGCTTGGGGGCCACCAGCCCCTCCAGGCGGGCGTGGGGCTTGAGAATGGCCACCAGCATGACGCCGCCCACCCAGATGGCCAGAACGGAATAGAAGGGGGCCATGGCGCTGCCGTAGTTTGCAATGGGATACACCGGCTCCACGGTGGTCTGCACCATCTGGGAGAAGTAGGCGCCGTAATCCTCCGGGCTGCCGCCCAGGATATCCAGCAGGGTGTCCAGATAGTCCGAACTGTCGCTGTCCTCCAGGCCGCCCAGCAGGCTTCCCAGCTTGTCGATGGCCTGGCCGATGGCGTCGCGGCCCTGGGACATAAGACCGTCCAGGGTGCCGGCCGCCGCGCCGGCGGCTGCCAGCAGGTCCCGGGTATCGGCTGCCGTTCCGTGGAGGCCCTGGAGCAGGCCCTCCGTCTGGTCCAGAACGTTTTTCACATCATCCGTCACATCGCCGAACACCGGCGTCAGCAGGGTGTCCGTCAGCTTCTCCAGCTGGGCCACCAAAGCGATGGTGTCCTGCAAAACGGCGGAGTTCTGCCGGATGCCGTCGGCCACGGTGTTCAGCCGGTCCCGCAGCTGATAGCAGCTGTCCGCCAGGCGCTGGGCGGCGGCTGCGGCCTCGGCCCCCACGGGCCCGGCCTCCACGGCGATAGACCTGGCCCAGGCCGTGAGCTTATCGCCCATATCGTCCATGGTCTGGGCGGCGTCCCGCAGGTCCTCCTGAATCTGGGGCAGCTGAGCGTCCACGTCGATGCCGTTCAGAATTTTCTCCGCCGCGTCAAAGGCCTTGTCCAGGGCCGCCTGGGCCTTATCCAGGGCGGCGTGGACCTGGCGGTTCAGCTGGGCCACGGTGTCCAGAAGCTCCTGGCTGTCGGGGCGGTTCTGGTTGATATTCGCCACCAGGTCCGACAGGTCCTGGCGATAGCTGCTGTTGTCCTGGCCCGCGGCCTGGAAGGCGTCCACGGTCTGGGCGCAGGAGCGCAGCAGACTCCGGGCCTGGCCCAGCAGCCCCTGAACGGAGCCCACGGGGTCGTCGCCCTTCAGCTGGTCCGACAGGTCGTTGGCTCCCCGGAAAACGGCATCCACCACCACGTCCAGATAGCTTTTGCTGATGGTGGTTTTCAGGGACGACACCGCCGTGTCGGTGATCTTGGTGGCCACGGCGTTTTTCTTGTAGTTTTCATAATAGGTGATGGTGGGCTTGCCGGTCCACTCCGTCAGCATGTGGTACATATTATAAGAGAAGTCCTCACCGATGACCACGGCGGCGTAGTAATCCCCGGCATAGACGCCGTGCTCGGCCTCCTCCTTGGTGTCCACCGCCACCCAGTTGATGCTGGTGCTGGTGCGCAGATCGTCCACCACCTCCCGGCCCTTGTTGACCTGGGTGCCGTCCTCCTCCGTCCAGCCCTTATCCAAGGATGCCACGGCGATGCTGATGTTGCCGGTGTTGCCGTAGGGGTCCCAGTTGGAGTAGATATTCAGCCAGGCGTACAGGCTGGGCAGCACCGCAATGACCAAGGCCACGGCCAGAGCAAAGAAATGCGTAAACAGCGAACGGGCGTCCGCCTTGATGATGCGCCAGATGTTCCGCATACGTTCCTCCCGCTTCCGAAAATAGATTCCGCGCCGGGGCGCGGCGTTAAGACAGTGTATAGGCTATTATACTATACACTGTCAAAATTTCCATCCTTTTTTTGCATTTTTCAAGATTTGTTCATATCTTCCGGCAGAAGCCGGGCCATATCCTCCGGCAGCGGGGCCGTTACCGTCAGGCGGCGGCGGGTGACGGGGTGGGTCAGCTCCAACCGGTGGGAGTGCAGGGCCGGACGGGGGATCAGGTCCCGGTCCTCCTGGCCGTAGAGCCAGTCCCCCAGCAGCGGGTGGCCAATGGCGGACAGGTGCAGCCGCAGCTGGTGGGTGCGGCCGGTGCCGGGAGTCAGCCGCAGCAGCGCCCGGTCCGGCCCCTGCCACAGGGTCTCATAGTCCGTGTGGGCCGCCAGACCAGCCGGGTCCACCCGCCGCCGCAGCAGGGAGTCCGGCTCCCGGCCGATGGGCAGGTCGATGGACCCTGCCGCCGGGTCCGGGCAGCCCCGGCACACCGCCAGATACGTCCGGCGGAAATCGCCGGAGTGCAGCTGCTCCATGCACAGCCGGTGGACGTACCCGGTTTTGGCCACCGCCATGACGCCGGTGGTGCCCCGGTCCAGCCGGTTGACGCAGTGGAAGCTTCCCTGGCCCAGATACCGGCACACGGCCCCGGCCACGGTGACGGTCTCCTCCGTCAGGGCCGCCGGGTGGATGGCGATGCCTGCGGGCTTGTTGAGGATCAGCAGGTCCTGGTCCTCCCACAGGATGTCCAGGGGATAGTCTACCGGCCGGATATGGGGATTGTCTCCGGGCAGGTCCGACACGTCGGCGGTGACGGTGTCTCCGGCGCGGACCAGCGCTGCCACGGTGGCGGGCTGCCCGTTCAGCAGAATGGCTCCGGGCCGCCACTTCAGCCGGGAGAGAAACGAGCCGGAGATCCGCAGCTCCTGCCGCAGGAGCCTGCGCAGAGGCCAGCCCTCCTGCTCCGGCGCGACGGTATGGGTCAGCAGGCGCATGCTGCCGCCTCCCTTCAAAATAACGTGACAAATTCTACGGGAATATGATACACTATGGGCAATTAAGATTCAAGGAGGATCTCCAAATGGCATCAAAAGTATATTGGGCCGACCTGCGGACCGATTACCGGGAAAACCTGCCTCAGAAGCTGACACGGCTGATGAAAACCGCCGGAATGGGCCAGATCGACTTTGAAGGCAAGTTCACAGCCATCAAGCTGCACTTCGGCGAGCCCGGCAACCTGGCCTTCCTGCGGCCCAACTGGGCCAAGACCGTGGCGGACTTTGTGAAGGAGCGGGGCGGCAAGCCCTTCCTTACCGACTGCAATACCCTGTATGTGGGCGGGCGGAAAAACGCCCTGGACCACATGGACGCCGCCATGCTCAACGGGTTCTCCCCCCTGTCCACCGGCTGTCAGATCATCATCGCCGACGGCCTCAAGGGCAACGACGAGGTGGAGGTGCCGGTGCGGAACGGAGAATATGTGCAGAAGGCCAAGATCGGCCGGGCCGTGATGGACGCCGACGTGTTCATCTCCCTGAGCCATTTCAAGGGCCACGAGGAGGCGGGCTTCGGCGGCACGCTGAAGAACATCGGCATGGGCTGCGGCAGCCGGGCCGGAAAAATGGAGCAGCACAACGCCGGCAAGCCCCATGTGGCCCAGGAGCACTGCGTGGGCTGCGGCGCCTGCACCCGCATCTGCGCCCACAGCGGCATTACCGTCACAGACCGCAAGGCCAGCATTGACCACAGCAGGTGCGTGGGCTGCGGCCGGTGCATCGCCGTCTGTCCCTGGGACGCCATCCGGGTGAACTGGGACGAGACGGTCACCAATCTGAACCGCAAGATCGCCGAGTATGCCCAGGCGGTGGTGGATGGGCGGCCCTGCTTCCACATCAGCCTGGTCATCGATGTGTCTCCCAACTGCGACTGTCATCCGGAGAACGACGCGGCCATCATCCCCAATGTGGGCATGTTTGCCTCCTTCGATCCGGTGGCCCTGGACATGGCCTGCGCAGACGCAGTAAACGCCCAGCCGCCCCTGCCGGGGGCCGCTGCCGCCGGGGACTGCGGCCATGACCACTTTCACCATCTCCACCCGGAGACGGACTGGATGAGCTGCCTGGAGCACGCCGAAAAGCTGGGCATGGGCACCCGGGAATATGAGCTGATCAAAATCTGACCTATAAGCGCGGCATCTCCGGCTTCTGCCGGGGATGCTTTTTGTATACAAGTCGCAATATTCTGGCCGGATATCACAATTTGTTGTCGCTTCGCCGGAAATGAAAATGTAGAGAATTGAAAAAATTCTTTGCATTTCGGTTATTAGTGTGTTATAATCAATAAAAACAGGAAGAATTCTGAACAGAAAGGTGGTGAATTCTTATGTGGGTTGTCATTCTCAGTGTGGTTTGCTCCCTGGCCGCCTATTTTGCAGGGTTATATGTGAGTATTATATCGTATGGTATATATGACATAGGAGCAGCTTTTGCTGCCATTACCATGGGGGCGTTTATCATGTACCAACTGAGAGGAAAAAAGAAGAAGTAGCAGTACAGACAGTAGGACATTCAATGCAGAGAGAGGAGAACTTATATGAAGAAAGTTTTATCTATCATTTTTGCACTCGCTATGATTTTCTCGCTTATGCCCACTTCCCTTGCGGTAGACCTTACCGGCAATGATACAATGAAAACAGTTGAGGAAGCCGGATATTCTTTTCGCATTTCTGAGAGAATAGACGAATACGGAAGAATAACTCGTTCTATCAAGAGCGAAGATTATGAGAGCCGCCAAACACACTCGGAATTCACGGAAAATATGGAGAAAACCAAAGCTATGCTGGCTGCTGTCGGAATGCAGAAAGAGAACATTGATCGCCTTGATGATGAAACCCTACAGTCCTTTGCTGTAAGCCGAGAAATTACCGTTATGACGTCGTACAGTAAAGTTGACAGCTCTGGAAACGTAACTTATTTGCCTGAAGAACAAGCCGTGGCAGAGTCGGCGGAATTGAACTCCGCGCAGGACGCCATCAAATATAAATATGCTGTGGAGGGAGCGGCGACTCTTTCCACAACAGAGAAAAAATATTTCCAAGATTCTTATATGCGTGTTGATCTCACTGTGAGCTATCAAGGAAATGCCCAGTATCTTTATGCTGTTGATAGCGAGTGGCTGACTATGCCGACTTTTCGCGGGACAGACTCACTTGGCGCGTGCGCAATGAATAATACGGTAAGCCCGGATACGCAATATGGTTACTACATCTATGATATTACCTATATCAATGCCGGAGTCAAAAAGTACGATGAAAAAGCTGTATATATCAACAGCAATTACGGAAATGCTGTAAATGGTAACTGGTATGGCTCGGCTTGCTATTTCAATCTGCCAAATGATACATTCGGTCTGAGCTCTTCCACCCTGTACAGTAATTTCCGAGTGCATTTTCAGTATAGGTCTCATTATACATCGCCTAACACTGGAGGCTGGTTTAATGCCGTAGGTAATTATACTCACGCGCGGATTGCAGTTTCACCATCTATATCCGTTGGTATCGATACAAAAGCAGGAACGCTTTCGGTTGCTATAGGACTTGAATTACATGGCCTGAAGGATATTCGCGGAGCAGAGGTTGAAATGCATCATATTCCAGGATAAAGGAAGAACCGATTGAATCATATCAACGATGCAGGTGTGCATCCCCGGCTTTTGCCGGGGATGCTTTTTGTATACAAGTCGCAATATTCCTATCGGATATTACGTCTTGTTTTCACTTTCCAGCTTCCGGAGGGCCTTGCGGAACTGGAAGCTGAACAGGAGCACCGTGCCTGTGACGGCGATGGTATCGGCCACGGGCTCCGCCAGGAACACGGCCCGGGTCTGGTCCGCCAGCAGGTGGGGCAGCAGATAGATCAGCGGCAGCAGCAGCACGAACTTCCGCAGCACCGCCACCACGATGGAGCAGGGGGCGTTGCCGATGGACACGAAGGTCATCTGGCAGGCGATCTGGATGCCCATCAGGAACAGGGCCCCGCAGTAGATCCGCAGCATCCCGGCGGTGAAGGCCACCAGCTCCGGCTCCGGCGTGAAAATCCGGGCGAAGGCCCCGGGGAACAGCTGGATGCAGGCCCACAGCACCAGGGCGTAGCCCAGGCAGACCTTCAGCAGCAGACGGAAGGTCTGGCGCACCCGTTGGGCGTTGCCGGCGCCGAAGTTATAGCTGGAGATGGGCTGAGCCCCCTGGGCGATGCCCTGCAAGGGCAGCATGGCAAACTGCATGACGCTGGAGAGGATGGTCATGGCCCCCACGGCCAGGTCGCCGCCGTATTTCAGCAGGGAGGCGTTGAAGCACACGGAGATGACGCTTTCGCTGGCCTGCATGATGAAGGTGGCGGTACCCAGGGCCACGCAGGGCAGAATCAGCCGGGGCCGGATGGGCAGGGCCGCCTTTTCCAGCCGCAGCAGGGTCTGCTTCCCCCGCAGGAAGGTCACCACCCATACGCAGGATACCGCCTGGGACAGCACCGTGGCCAGGGCCGCCCCCCGGACGCCCATGTCCAGGGCGAAGATGAACAGGGGGTCCAGGACGATGTTGCACACCGCGCCGATGAGGACGGTTTTCATGCCCACCCGGGCGAAGCCCTGGGCGGTGATGAAGGCGTTCAGGCCCAGGGTCAGCTCCACAAACAGGGTGCCCAGGGCATAAATCTGCATATACTGGACGGCATATTCAATGGTGTTCCCGCTGGCGCCGAAGGCCAGCAGCAAAGGACGGTTCCAGATCAGCAGCACCGCCGTCAATACCAGGGAAATGGCCACCTGTAAAGTGAAGCACCCGCCCAGGATCCGCTGGGCCTGGTCATAGTCCCCCCGGCCCATGGCGATGGAGGCCCGGGGCGCGCCGCCGGAGGACACAAAGGCCGAAAAGGCGGAGATAATCATGATGATGGGCAGGCACACCCCCACGCCGGTCAGGGCCAGGCTGCCGTCGCCGGGGATATGGCCGATGTAGATGCGGTCCACGATGTTATACAGCATATTCACCAGCTGGGCGATCACCGTGGGCACCGCCAGCTTCCACAGGAGCCGTCCCACCGGCTCCGTGCCCAGAAATTTCTTGTCCTGCGTCATTGCGCGTCCTCCTGCGTCATTTGGGATAGATTCCGGCGGAAGCCCTCCAGGCAGCGTCGGAAGGCCGCCAGGTCCTCCGGCTCCAGGCCCCGGGCCAGGCGGCGGAAAAACGTCTCCTGCAGCTCACGGCCCTGCTGCACCACAGGCCCGGCCTTCTCGGTGCACACCAGGCGGCACTTGCGCCGGTCCCCGGGGGCGGGCTGCCGCAGCAGATACCCCTCCTGCACCAGCTTCTCCACGTGGAAGGAGACGATGCCCGGCTTCAGTCCCCGATAGGTGCACACGTCCCGGGCGGTGTCCAGGCCCGGGTTGTTGGCCAGAAACAGCAGAATGTCCACCCCGTTGGGGGCCAGACCCTCCCGGCGGCACAGGGGCTGCATGGCGGCGGCGTACCCCTCCAGCAGCTGCCGGGCGGCGGTGTATACCTGATAGGCGTTGGTCATGGTGATTCCTCCGATTTTGAAAGGTTCAATTTTGAACGATTCGTATTATACACCCTCCGCCGCCCGGGTGCAACCGGAAAATGGAAGAAAACAAAAGGACGTTATTCGACACCGTGTTGACGAGTTTTACAGAACAGTCGAAAGCGCGAAGAAAAACGAAAATCAAACTTCCGTATTTACATTTCATGATTTATATGGTATAATCCCTATTATCAGTGCAAACAAACGCATTCGAATTGGAAGGAAGGAAGCGACGACATGAAATTGCTGAAGGTTCTTCTGCCCCTGGCGCTGTGCTTCTTGCTGCTGGCCGGGTGCGGAAAAAAGGTGGAGCTGGCCGGTTGGGAGGACTATAAGGACCATCCCGCCCAGGATGTTTACGCCGGTGAGGTGGCCGCCCCGGAGCGGATCGTGATGACCCGGGATGGCCGGGAAAAGAATAGCTTTGACAAGGGCACGGAGACGTATGAAAAAATCGTATCTACCCTGGGCCAGCTGATAGAAGCGCAGCTGGATGAAAATGAACAGGTAAAGGACCTGGGCCGGAAGCTGGACGGTACAAAGTCCGGGGCAGAGCTGGAGAGCGGCGTCTGGCTGATTTATGAGTATGCGGCGGATTCCTACGCGCCGGTATATTTTGAGCTGACCGACACACAGAACAGCGTTGTGGGCATCTATTCTCCTGTTGAGGACAGCCTGACCCTGCACGGCTTCTGGTCTGCCACCGAGGCCCAGGAGCTGCTGGATTATCTGAATAAACAGTGAGTCAAAAAGAACGCGCCGGGGGCGCGTTCTTTTTTTTTGCCCGGACCGGCGAAAATAATTGAAAAGAGGACTTGACAAGGACCTGCGTTCTGCATATAATAAGCAATAGATTAGAAAACAAACTTTTGCTTAGGAGGTGAGCCTGTGACCCAGCGAGAGCGCCAGCTGCTGGAGTGGATCCGGGAAAACCCCATGATCTCGCAGCAGGAGCTGGCGGACAAGGCCGGCATCACCCGCTCCAGCGTGGCGGTGCACATATCCAACCTGATGAAAAAGGGCTGCATCACCGGCAAGGGCTACATTGTCCGCACTGCCCCGTATGTGGCGGTGGTAGGCGGCGTGAACATGGACATCGGCGCGGTGTCCGCCGGGAAGCTGGTGGCCCGGGACTCCAATCCCGGCCATGTGACCACGTCCCTGGGCGGCGTGGGCCGCAACATCGCCCACAACCTGTGTCTGCTGGGCCAGCAGACCGCCATGGTGACGGTGATGGGGGACGACGACTTCGGCCGCCGGGTCCAGGAAAACGCCAGGGACATCGGCCTGGACCTGAGCGCCAGCGCCGTGCTGCCGGACTGCCGCACCGGCACCTATCTGTATATCGCCGGGCCCGACGGGGATATGGCCCTGGCCGTCAACGACATGGACATCTATCAGCGCATGACCCCGGATTTCCTGCGGCAGCGGCTGGATTTCATCAACGGGGCGGACCTGGTGGTGCTGGAGACCAACCTGCCGGAGGACAGCATCCGCTGGCTGTGCGACAACTGCCGGGCCCCCATTCTGGCGGACCCCGTATCCACCATCAAGGCCGAAAAGCTGCGGCCGGTGCTGGGCAAGCTGGCGGCCCTGAAGCCCAACCGCCTGGAGGCGGAGCTGCTGTCCGGCATGTCCATCCGGACTCCGGAGGACGCAGCCCAGGCGGCCCGCCGCCTGCTGGACACCGGTCTGAGCACGGTGTACATCTCCCTGGGCGCGGAGGGCATCTATGCCGCTGACCGGCAGGGGAGTACCGCGTGGATCCCCTGTGCCAGGTGCCATGTGGCCAACGCCACCGGCGGCGGAGACGCCGTGGCCGCCGCCCTGGCCGCCCGGATGGTTCTGGGCGATTCCCTTGCCGACACGGCCCGCTGGGCCGTGGGCGCAGGCGCTCTGGCCTGCGAGGCAGAAACCACCATCAACCCGGCTATGTGCTGGGATAACATTGAAACAATTCTCAACAGGAGGTAAATGACTTATGAATCGTTATCTGGATATCGCACCTGAGGTGCAGCAGGCAGTGGCCGAGGGCCGTCCCGTGGTGGCTCTGGAGAGCACCATCATCTCCCACGGCATGCCCTATCCCCAGAATGTGGAGACTGCTCTGAACGTGGAGAAGATCATCCGCGAAAACGGCGCCGTCCCCGCCACCATCGCCATCATCGGCGGCCGCCTGAAGGCGGGCCTGACTCCCGAGGAGATCGACTATCTGGGCAAGAGCGGCCACGCCGTCACCAAGGCCAGCCGCCGGGATCTGCCCATTCTGGTGGCAGAGGGCCGCGACGGCGCCACCACCGTGACCACCACCATGATGATCGCCCACATGGCCGGTATCCGTATCTTTGCCACCGGCGGCATCGGCGGCGTTCACCGGGGCGCGGAGACTACCATGGACATCTCCGCCGACCTGGAGGAGCTGGCCCAGACGCCTGTGATGGTGGTCTGCGCCGGGGCCAAGTCCATCCTGGACCTGGGTCTGACCCTGGAGTACCTGGAGACCAAGGGCGTGCCCGTTATCGGCTACGGCACCAAGGAGCTGCCCGCCTTCTATACCCGCAAGTCCGGCTTCGCCGTGGACTACGAGATCGACACCCCTGAGGATCTGGCCAAGGCCTTCCATGTGGCCCGTCAGCTGGACATGAAGGGCGGCATGCTGGTCACCAACCCCATTCCTGAGGAGTATTCCATGGACCACAAGGTCATCGACGCCGCCATCGAGCAGGCCCTGGCCGATGCCAAGGCCCAGGGCATCCACGGCAAGGAGACCACGCCCTTCCTGCTGGCCCGGGTCAAGGACCTGACCGGCGGCGACAGCTTGGACAGCAACATCCAGCTGGTGTATAACAATGCCCGTCTGGCTGCCAGGACGGCCTGCGCCCTCCAGACCCTGGAGCAGGCGTAACGGATGCAGGGCGCTGTGATGGTCCCTATCGCAGCGCCCTGCAATTTTTCTGGGCACTCCATCGGCTGTGCGAGCTTGTCAAAAATCCTTTTTGACAAGCTCCAAGGCCTTTTCAGACCTTTTATAAAAGTTCTAAAAAGGCGGTGATTGAAAACGAAAGACACCCCTGATGGGTTTCTTTCGTAACGATCTTCCTTTCCGAAGGCAGAGGCAATCCTATTTTTTTTGACAGTCTGGCACAAAAGCGGACGGCTTTGAAGCCGTCCGCTTTTGTGCGTATATGGTTACAGGTTCTTCTCGTAGGACTCGATCATCTTCTTGACCATCTGGCCGCCCACGGAACCGGCCTCGCGGGAGGTCAGGTCGCCGTTGTAGCCTTCCTTCAGGTTGACGCCCACCTCTTGCGGTGTGTATTCACCTCAAAGACTTGAAGTTTTTAACGACATAACGCGCCAAAACAAATATTGCTGCTGTTATAAGGTAAAAGCAAAGAGAAAGGTCTGGAACACTCATTTACATAGAAAACCGTCTGCAAGGGCAGGCGGTTTTCTTGTTTGGTAATCAATATGGGAGGAGGAACACGCCGTGGCGGTATTCAGAGTGGAGAAAACGCGGAACTATACCGTGATGTCCAACCAGCACCTGCGGGACAAAAGACTGTCGCTGAAGGCAAAGGGACTGCTGTCCCTGATGCTGTCGCTGCCGGAGGATTGGGACTACACCACCAAGGGGCTGGCCCGCATCTGTAAGGATGGCGTGGACAGCATCTGTGCCACGGTGCGGGAGCTGGAGGGCGCGGGGTACATCGTGCGTCAGCGGGAACGCCACGCGGACGGTACGCTGGGCGGCATCGAATATACCATTCTGGAGCAGTCGCGGCAGGCAGATGCTCCTAAACGGGAAAATCCCGTTCAGGCGGAAAAATCTGCCGATGCACCTAAACGGGCTTTTCCAGAACAGGTAAAACCTGAACAGGAAAAGCCCGCCCAATTAAATATACAAGAACAAAGTAAAGAGAAACAAAATACGGATGTTCTTACATCCTTCCCTTCCTTCTGGCGCGAGGATAGATCTACGCAGAAGGACAGAAAGGAACGGAGGAAGATATACAGCAAGCAGATCAGGGAAAACATCAGCTACGATTACCTGTCAAATTATACCAACGCCGACCGCGAGCGATTGGATGAGCTGGTGAGCCTGATGCTGGATACCGTGTGCTCCACCAAGTCCTCCATTCGCGTGGCGGGAGAGGAGCTGCCAGCGGAGGTAGTGCGTTCAAGGCTGCTGAAGCTGACCGGAGCACATCTGCTGTATGTACTGGATCGGATCAACGAGAACACCACCGAGGTGCGCCATGTGAAGCCATATCTGCTGACTGCGCTGTATAACGCGCCGTTGACCATGGATAACCACTACGCGCTGATGGTGGGCCATGACCTCAGCGGCGAAAGCGGGTAGAACAGAATACTGTCAGAGCAAGAGCCGAAAGGCTCTTTTTTTGTTGCACGAAATGGAGGTGTGCTTTTGAAAACCATCGCACTGGCAAATCAGAAGGGCGGCGTGGGGAAAACCACCACAGCTGCCAGCTTGGGTGTCGGCCTTGCCCAGCAGGGCAAGAAAGTCCTGTTGGTGGACGCCGACGCCCAGGGCAATCTCACCCAAATGCTGGGCTGGCGGCAGCCGGACGAGCTTTCTCCCACACTGTCCGACCTGATGAGTAAGACCGTCAACGAGGAACCCATCGCACCCGGCGAGGGTATCCTGCACCATGCGTCCGGTATCGATCTTGTTCCCGCCAACATTGAGCTGTCGGGACTGGAGGTGACGCTGGTGAACATCATGAGCCGGGAAACGGTGCTGCGGCAGTATTTGTCCACGGTGGCACCGGCCTATGACTACGCCATCATCGACTGTATGCCCTCGCTGGGGATGCTGACCATCAACGCACTGACAGCGGCGGACAGCGTTATCATTCCGGTGCAGGGGCAGTATCTGGCCGCCAAAGGGCTGGAACAGCTCATGCGTACCATTGCCCGCGTCAAACGGCAGATCAATCCCCACCTGACGGTGGACGGTATCCTGCTGACCATGATGGACAGCCGCACCACGCTGGCTAAGGGAATTAGTGAGCAGTTACGCAGGAACTACGGCAGCCGAGTATTCGCCAGCGAGATACCCCGTTCTATCCGCGTGGCGGAGATCAGCGTCACAGGAACCAGCATTTATGAGCATGACCCAGGGGGGAAAGCGGCACAGGCGTATGCCGCGCTGACGAAGGAGGTGTTGCAGCTTGGCCCGCAAATTAAACGGCATAGAGCTGACCCGGTACGATGATCTGTTCAAAACAGACGCAGAGCGGGAAGCCGACCAGCAGGAGCGGGTACAGATCGTGCCGGCGGAGCAGGTGTTCCCCTATGCGCGGCAGCCGTATTCCGTAGACCGGCCCAGTGCCGATCTGGTGCGGCTGATGGACAGCATTGAGCGCACCGGCATTGCCGAGCCGCTGATCGTCCGTCCCCGCAGCGAGGGCGGGTATGAGATCATTTCCGGCCACCGGCGCGATTACTGCGCCAAGGTGGTGGGGCTGGATACCCGCCCGGTCATCGTGCGCAATTACAGCGACGAGGACGCGGACATTCTGGTGGTGGACTACAACATCAACCGGGAAAACCTGTTGCCCAGCGAGAAAGCCAAGGCGTATAAGCTGAAGCTGGACGCCATGAAAAGGCAGGGGGCGCGAACGGATTTAACTTCTCTCCAAAATGGAGAGAAGTTAAATCGCATGACATCTGTAAAGATTTTGGCTGAACAAGCGGAGGACAACGTAACTGCAATCCAACGCTATATCCGCCTGACAAACCTGATTCCGCCGTTGATGGAGGCGGTGGACGCGAGAAAGCTGAAATTCGTTCCAGCAGCCGACTACATCTCCCACCTGACCGAGAAAGAACAGACCTACCTCCAGTTCCTCATGGAGCGGGACGAGGTATCGCCCTCCGTAGATCAGGCGCAAAGACTCAAGCAGATCAGCGCGGAGGGGAAGCTGGAGAACAACATCGTCGACCTCATCATGCGGGAGGAAAAGCCGCTGGAGCGGAAGGTGACGCTGCGGAACGACCGCCTGCAAAAATACTTTCCGCCCAGCTATACGCCCAAACAGATGGAGGAGGTCATCATCAAGTTGCTGGAGGGCTGGCGCCGCAGACGGCAGCAGGAGCAAGCAAGATGAGGAGGAAACAAATGCGCAGAAATGAATTGCCCGATATTACTGCCCGCGTCCGTGTCGGAAATGCGGAGTTTGTCATGGGCGAGTGCGATAAAGCGCCCTCCCCATTTGTCACATGGCAGCGCAACTGCCAAAATGACGGCGATGGCCCGCCCAACTTCTTTTGGGGTCATTATTTTGCTGAGCGCACATCCTGCATGGAGGACTTCTGCGAACGCGCCGGCGGTGAATACCGGCAGCAGAAAGAACGGATGGAACAGGTATCTAAAAAGGAACGAGGTGAATCCAGATGAGCCAGTATAACGCCAGCGAGCGAACCTATCAGGAGGTCGCGATCATGGACAGACCGGCACTATTTACAGAGCTTCGCATTGACAGAAGCTCTGTGCCGGAGGGCGTGTATCGCTATGAACTGCGGCACAGCGATGAGGATTGGGGCGAACCCATTGAGCTTTCCCGAAGCATCGCCGTTAACTTTTACGGCACCGTCCTCACCCGCGAGCCGTTTCAGTTTCCCGTTGAGGGGTGGCTGCCGATGGAGCCGGACAGTCTTTCTTTTCAGGACGGAGGGTGTCGCACCCTTGCGGCGTTTCAGCAGAAATATCCCGCCAGCGAAAAGGATGTTATCGACTTTTACAGCGTCAACGATCCGAGTCTGCATGACTTCTACTTCTCTCGCAGCAGGGAACAAGATGAGGCTGCGGGCTGTATCGGCCATCTGCGGGGCGATTTCGGCAGCGGAAATCAGTTTTACACCACATGGTGGCCGCATCAGAATGACGCACTGAACACACCGGAGTTCAAGGCAGATATCGATCGTACCGTGAACTGGCTGCGGGAGCAGCCGGATTCCCCAATTCGTGATTTTGACACCATGAAACGCTGCTGTGACCGTTATAAGCGCGCCTGCACCATTGAACAGGCGATGCTGCCATCCTGCGGCTTTATGGTAAAAACGAAGCAGTATGCATATATGCTCCGCTGTACGCCGGTCAAAGGCGACTACAATTTTTATATCTATTGCTACCGGCGTGACAGCTTTGAGCGAGTTTGCAGAGAGCGGAAGAAAGATAACCGGATTCAAGTCAAAAGACAAACAGAGCCGGACAGATAGGAGGTATCTACTTGCCTACTAAGTTTCAATTCATCACAGAGCTATACCGTTCCACACTGACAAAGCTGACCGGCGATTATGAGAGCTGGACGGGTTTCCTGCGTGCGGCGTGCTATAACTACAAATGTCCGTTTGACGAGCAGGTTCTGATCTACGCCCAGCGTCCCAATGCCACGGCGGTGCTGGAGCTGGAAAAATGGAACCGGCAGTTTGGCCGGTGGGTCAACGCCGGGGCTACCGGTATTGCTGTCATGGATGAAGCCCATGGAAAAGGGCGTCTGAAGCACTACTTTGACATCACGGACACCCATGTCACACGCATCTCGCGGCCCGTTCCCATCTGGACGATGGAACCGGCCTATACGGAGCCGGTCATCGAGACGCTGGAGGCCACCTTTGGTACACTGTCCGAAAAGGATAATTTGCCGGATGCCATACTGTCTGCCAGCCGCAATGCCGTGGCGGATAATATGCAGGACTATCTGCGGGATCTGCTGGATTGTCGCGGCGGCAGTATGCTGGAGGAGCTGGATGCACTGAATGTGGAGGTCACATACAGGCGGGCGTTGGAGAGCAGCGTCGCCTATATGCTGCTGACCCGGCTTTCTCTGCCTGCTGTAGCCTACATACTGCCGGAGGATTTTGAGGGTATTTATTCCTTTGATACCCCCACAACGATCAATGCACTGGGTATCGCCACCAGCGATATTGCGGAGATGGGTCTGCGGGAGATCAGCCGCACGGTGATGCAGGTGCGGCGGGAGCAAAATTTTGCAAAGGATGCACAAATCGGCTATGATGCTGTCAAAGAGCAAAACCCTACCGAAAAAGAAAGGAGCGGTGATCATGGAAGTGACCTACAGAGTGCAGGAGGGCTATCGCCTGCCGAACCTGCTGCTGCCCCAAGAGCCGGAGACGCATCTGGGCAAGTACGCGGAGCTGCGGAGGCAGTACATCAAGAAGCATCGCAGGGTGCTGTATACGAATCTCAAGACCAGCGGGCAGCTGGCGGCACATCTGGCGGAGATCGAGACGGCGGCGGAGAAGATGGTGACGCGGCTGGTGGCGCAGATGGCGCAGAACGAGGGCGTGACGGAGGAACTGAAAGCCGCCGATCCCCAGCGTTGGACGGGGCTGATGAACAACCTGAAGCACAGCGCGGAGGAAACGGTGCTGAACGATCTGATCTACAGCTAATAAGTGAAGAACCGGCAAGGGCGGGAAGTGATGCACTTCCCGCCCTTGCTGATAACAGAGCGAACTTATATCATGTTGCCGCCTATCATCACTTTGAAAACGGCTTTGATGATAAGCTGGACTATCCTACGTTGGAAGAAGCAGAGGCTGCGGCGCAGGGCTATGTGGCCGGAACGATGGAAGCAGATGGCTTTGCCTATGATGGTGCCGCTGTTTATGATGCCGATACGAACGTGTGCCTTCGCGTTTATGGGGACTATCCGGACGAAAAGGCGCAGGCACAGGCCGCAATCTATGCGGTGGAGCACGATAGAGAGGCAGAGCTTCCAGCGTTTTTGGATACTTACCTCATAGAAGCGATCCTACTGGACGACGGTGGGCGCAAGCATACGCGGCAGGAGATATTTGCGTATTTTCAGACCAATAGGGATATTGCGACACGCACGAAATTTCTGAAAAGCAGCTACAACGATATATGGGTGGAGGTGCTGGCCGGCGCGGACAAAGTCCGGGTGGGCTACCACGCCGAAAAAGACGGACTCTTGATGTGGGAGGGCAGCTATCTCTCCCGCACAGCGGAGTCCGTTTTTTCATGGGGCGTGGTCACGGAAATGACCGAAAACCTCATTGAGCGCGGCGCGTATAAGATCAAGCTGGGCTTGCAGAACGCGCCGGTGATGGCGGAGCAAATGTCCCTCTTTGGTATGAACGGCGGCACGGCGGTCTATGAAGTACCGGAGACGCAGCGAACGGGTGAGTTGTTCCCCACCCGCCCAGTGCCGCAGACGGTCATCGACCAGACACTGTATACGGCGGGCAACAGCCGCGGCAGCGCGGAGCGGATTACAGTGTTCTATATGCGCCAGCGTCCGGAAGCGGAATGTATTGCTTTCCTGCGTCGTGAGTTTGGCGCGGAGAACGGGCGCGGCATTGAATATGAGGGTAAGAAATATGCCGTGTGGTTCATGGAGGACGGTATCCATCTGGCGCAAGGGGATAGCGTTCGTACCGGTCACTGCCGTACCACGGTGACGTGGGAGCAGGCGTCGGTGCGAATATTGGAGTTGCTGGAGGCGGGAACGTATCTTTCAGCGCCGGAGATGGAGCAGGCGCAGGATAAGGTGCTGCTTGAGATGGGCGACGCCCTGCTGATGACCGCCCGCGATTTGACCGAGGAAGGTCGCGCACAGGGCCTGTTCCCCCAGACACTGGCCATTCACGACCAGCGCAAGGGCTATCCGGAGCTGGACGAGGATATGGTGGCCTTTGCCAAGAGTGAGGGCGGCCTTGCGGCTTTGGCTGAGGAATACCACGCCTTTCTGAACGCCTATGAGCAGGATCGCAGCATCATGCGTTTTCGACTGTCTGAGTATAGTACACACCGGATCGGCGTGGTGCTGGACGGAATTGATCTGCCGGAGCGCAGCTTTACCGCGCAGCCGGATTTCCTGCGCCGGTGCAAAATGTTCATCACACAGGATGAGATAGACCAGCTCTTCCTTGCGGAGTCTGTAGACAGCCGCTTGGACGTGTATGCCTTTTTCTGCTATCCCCACACGAAGGAGGAGCAGCAGAAATTCATCAAAAGCTGCTTTGGTGAGTACAGCGGCGGCGGGCGCGACGGATATGACTATACGAGAAGTTCTAAGGGACTGACCTATCAGCGGGAATATGCCGGTAAGCGGTATGGTGAGGTCAAGCTGACCATCCCTAACGTGGTCAAGGAGTATGAAAGGATCATCGCGCAGAAGCGATTCCCCGGCGAGGATGCCGTGGCAAAAATGCCGCAGTATGAGCTGTGGGAGCTGGCAAGGACAGTATATTTCGGCTTTTCCGACGCGCCGGACGATATGCCGAGGCCGTACCCCAAGGGCGCGGACTACTATGACGCCGTTTCCGTCATTGAGGAGCAGTTGGCGGATACGGCAAAAGCGGCGGAAATACTGGAAGCCCTGACAGCCTATTTGGATGGCATGGACGAGGGCGACCGGCACTATGATTCCTGCCAGCAGGCGAAGGAGCAGCTTTCGGAATACGTCAACGGCACATTCAGCCTGTTTAACCATCGGCACGACAGTGGATTACGGCAAGCGGAGAAGGAAGCGTCACCCATAACCCCCACTGGGGAAGTGGGGGTCACGGAGGAACCGGCACAGGAGCAAGAAATATCCCCGCTGCCGCAGGTGCAGCAGAGAGAGGAGGAAGCACCGCAGGGACAGGCGGCGATGCCGCCTATCCCTCACCTGCCGAGAAAAAAAGAGAGGCTGGAGGCCGCCGCCCCGCTGTTCGCGGGCGGCGTCAACTACCGTATCACCGACGATGCTCTGGGCGCAGCGCCGCCCAGCCAGCGCTATGCCAACAATGTGGCAGCGATACGGCTTTTGAAGCAGGTGGAGGCGGAGAACCGTCCTGCCACGCCGGAGGAGCAGGAGGTGCTGGCCAAATATGTGGGCTGGGGTGGCCTTGCGGACTGCTTTGACCCAAGGCACAACAATTACGAGGGACTGAGAAGCCTGCTGACTGAGGAGGAATATGCCGCAGCGCGGGAGTCCACGCTGACCGCCTTCTACACGCCGCCTGTGGTGATCCACAGCATCTACGCCGCGCTGGGACAGATGGGCTTCCGGCAGGGCAACGTGCTGGAGCCTGCCTGCGGCATCGGCCACTTCCTCGGTATGCTGCCGGAAAGCATGACAGAGAGCAAGGTCTACGGCGTGGAGCTGGATGACGTTTCAGGACGCATCGCCCGTCAGTTGTACCCACGCAGCAGTATTTCCGTTCGCGGCTATGAAAAGATGGACTTCCCCGATAACTTCTTCGATGTGGCGGTGGGCAATGTGCCTTTCGGCCAGTTCAAAGTGCAGGATCGGCGCTATGACCGGCTGAACCTGTCCATCCACGAGTATTTCTTTGCCAAGACGCTGGACAAGGTGAGGCCGGGCGGCGTGGTGGCGTTCGTCACCTCCAGCTACACCATGGATAAGCGCACCGGCAATGTGCGGAAGTACATCGCGCAGCGGGCGGAGCTGCTGGGCGCGATCCGCCTGCCCAACGATACCTTCAAGGCGGCAGCGGGTACGGAGGTGGTATCGGACATTCTGTTCCTGCAAAAGCGTGACCGCATGGTGGACATTGAGCCAGAGTGGGTGCAGTTGGGGACGAACGACGACGGTATCACCATGAACCGATATTTCCTCGACCACCCGGATATGGTGCTGGGCGAGATGAAAATGGTATCGGGACCGTATGGCCCGGAGCCAACCTGTGTGCCGTTTCCGGAGCAGCCGCTGGACAGCCTCCTTGCCAACGCCGTGCAGAATATCCACGGTGAGATCAATGCCTACGACCGGGCGGAGGAGCTGGAGGGAGAAGATCAATCCATCGCGGCAGACCCCACCGTCCGCAATTTTTCCTATACGCTGGTGAATGACAAGCTCTATTACCGTGAGGACAGCCGCATGAATCCGGTGGAGGTGTCCAAGACCGCCGAGAGCCGTATTCGCGGTATGATCGGTCTGCGGGACTGTGTGCGGAAGCTGCTGGAATACCAGACGGAGGACTATCCGGATGGCATGATACGCCAGCAGCAGGCAAAGCTGATCGACCTCTATGACCGCTTTACCCATGACTACGGGCTTATCAACTCACGGGGCAACGCCATCGCCTTTGATCAGGATAGCTCCTACTTCCTGCTGTGTTCGTTGGAGGTGCTGGATGAGGAGGGTGGCCTGAAGCGGAAAGCCGACCTGTTCACCAAACGCACCATCCGCAGCCACCGGCCTGCCGAAAGAGTAGATACGGCGGTGGAGGCACTGGCCCTGTCCATCGGGGAGAAAGCCCGCGTAGATATGGTGTATATGGGGCAGCTCACCGGCAAGGACGAGGATAGTCTGTTCGCGGACTTGCAGGGCGTCGTCTTTCTGAACCCTGATTACGGGGAAAGGGGCGGCGAGAAATACCTGCCCGCCGACGAGTACCTGTCCGGCAATGTGCGGCGGAAGCTGGCAGAGGTGAGGACAAAAGCGAAAACGGAGCCGCAGTACCTTCCCAATGTGGAGGCATTGGAGAAGGTGCAGCCCGTGGACTTGACCGCCAGTGAGATCTCCGTGCGGCTGGGTGCCACATGGCTGAATCCGGAGTATATCCGGCAGTTCATCTTTGAGACGCTGGACACGCCCCGCCGTGCACGGTGGGATATCAAGGTGCATTACTCCCAGATCACCGGCGAGTGGCGCATCGAGGGCAAGAGCAAGGATAAGAGCAATATCAAGGCTTTCAACACCTATGGCACGCTGCGGGCCAGCGCCTATGAGATCATCGAGAGCAGTCTGAACCTGAAAGACGTCCGCATTTTTGACTATCAGTATGATAGAGATGGGCGGCGCGTGGCAGTGCTCAACAAGAAGGAGACCGCCATCGCACAGGGCAAGCAGGAGCTTTTGAAGGAGGCATTTGCCGAGTGGATCTGGAAAGACCCGGAGCGGCGGGAGAAGATTTGCAAGGCGTACAACATTCTGTTCAACAGCAACCGGCCCCGTGAATATGATGGCAGCCACATCAACTTCTCCGGCATGAATCCGGAGATCACCCTGCGGAAGCATCAGGTGAACGCCATCGCCCACATCCTCTATGGCGGCAATACCCTGCTGGCCCATGTGGTGGGTGCGGGTAAGACCTTCGAGATGGTGGCGGCGGCTATGGAATCCAAGCGGCTGGGCCTGTGCCAGAAGTCCCTATTTGTGGTGCCAAACCACCTGACGGAGCAGTGGGCCAGCGAGTTCTTGCAGCTCTATCCTGCCGCCAATGTGCTGGTGGCCACGAAAAAGGATTTTGAAACAAAAAATCGCAAGAAGTTCTGCGGACGCATCGCCACCGGCGACTACGACGCCGTCATCATCGGACACAGTCAGTTTGAGAAGATACCCGTCAGTATCCAGCGGCAGCGTGCCATTTTAGAGCAGCAGATGGACGAGGTGATACAGGGCATCCGGGAGGCAAAAGCGGACAAGGCGGAGAACTTCACCATCAAGCAGATGGAAAAGACCCGCAAAGGCTTGCAGAATAAGCTGGACAAGCTCAACGACCAGAGCCGCAAGGACGATGTGGTCACGTTCGAGGAGCTGGGCGTTGACCGGCTGTTCATCGACGAGAGCCACTACTATAAAAATCTGTTTCTCTATACCAAAATGAGGAATGTCAGCGGTATTGCACAGACGGAAGCACAGAAGTCCAGCGACCTTTTCATGAAGTGCCGGTACTTATCTGTATTGTGCCGACTGTGGCAGGAGAATGACTTTGCAAACGCATTATAGCAAGAAAGACGGTTCTGTTCAGTATTCTTACCGTTGCGGCGGGTATGCAAGCAGGGTTAATTCCTGTACTTCCCATACGATTAGTGCTGATAATGTTGAAGCCTTGATATTATCGGCAGTCAAACGCTTTTCAAGATTTGTTCTGAATGATGAAAAAGCCTTTGCTTTAGAACTGCAATCCCTTTGGAAAGATAAGCAAGAGGAAAAGCCGAAGCACAATCAATCGGAGCTGAAACGCTGTCAGAAACGCTATGACGAACTCTCTACGCTCATTCGTGGCTTGTATGAAAATCTTATATCGGGATTGCTACCCGAAAGACAGTACAAGCAACTGATGAAGCAGTATGACGATGAGCAGGCGGAGTTGGAAATGAAAATGGAAACGATGAAAGAGGAACTTTCCGCAGAAAAAGGCAGCACTATGGATATTCAGCATTTTGTTTCGCTGATACGAAAGTACAAAAATCCTACGGAAGTTTCCGATTTGATGTTTACCGAACTCATTGACAAGATTGTGGTGTATGAAGCCGAGGGTGTGGGAAAAGCAAAGACACAAAAGGTTGATATTTACTTCAATTATGTCGGACAGGTCGATATTGCCTACACCGAGGAAGAACTTGCCGAGATAAAAGAGCAGGAAGAACAGGAAGAAAAGAAGCGATTGGAGAAACAGCGTCAGCGTGAAAAAGCCTATCGAGAGAAGCGAAAGGCGAAAAAACTTGCTGAAAACGGTGGCGAAATCGTCAAAACAAAGGTATGTCCTCATTGTCAGACAGAGTTTACCCCTACAAGCAATCGACAGGTATTCTGTTCAAAGGATTGTTGCTATCAAGCAAGGCAGGATAGGATTGATGAATAACATTCGAGCCTGTGCCGATGAGATTGTATTGAATGA
>ENA-ORSY01000889-ORSY01000889.1-human-gut-metagenome-genome-assembly--contig:-NODE-889-length-25320-cov-7.650544_pt1 | contig 25320 bp, 29 predicted proteins | sample MGYA00242193_ERZ509160 | MGnify/ENA primary metagenome ERZ509160 (study PRJEB26280, sample SAMEA2338670) | human gut metagenome | biome: human gut; feature: human-associated habitat; material: faeces...
GACCGTGCTCCCCCAGCCGCTCCGCTCTCGGACGCAGAGCGATGTACTTGGCGTAGCCCTCCATCGAGGAGAGCCTGTCCCAATTCGATTCCAGCGCCAGCGTGATGAGCGCGGACGCGGTTGCTTTTGTTGGGTGTGAGAGGTAGTCCTCGTACTCCATCAGTTCTTGTGCGTCAGGAAAATCCTTCACCAGTTTTGCGATGAGCTGCGTCTGCTTGTTGGTGGGCGGACGGTCATCCGGGATGATCTCCACCCGCTCCCGCGTCGCGATGTACTTGAGATACCCGCCAGCACTTTGCCCAGTACCGCACTTGATGTACGGGCTTTTGACGATCAGCCTTGCCATGCTTCACTCTCCAGCTCACGGAGCTTTTGCTCCATCCGCAGTTGACCGTTGGTGCGCTTGACGGCGGCGATGCTTTTGGCCCGTTCCTGCCGCAGCACTTCCTCGCTCACATTGAGACTTTGCAGGAGGATGGACATTGCCATATCCATCTCCACCGCCTGCTTGTAGAGCAGCGACGCGATACGATCCTCGAAGATCTTCAGCCGACTGTCGATGGCGGATTGCACCGCACGGGGCAGCGTGGTGCTTTCGCCTGCGGCGAGCATATCCGCGTAGCAATTCACCGCCTTTTCGATGAACTCGTTTTTGCTGCGGCAGTTATCCGCCTGATACCACCGCTCTATTTTGGTGGCTGTTTCATCCGTCATACGGAAGTTCAGCCTGTTTTCATTTTTGCTCATAATTCCCTCCAATCTGCCGTAAGGCACGCTTGTTTTCGTTGAAACACCTGCGCTTGCGGGAACAAAGACGCCAGTCGCTCCAAAAGTTTGCTCAAAAGGCGCCACAACCGCCTGCGTTGAACCCCCCGTCAACTGCCCGCACTGCGGGCAGAAGTGATTGGGCAGAGCGTCGGTTAAGACGCCAGCCCTTTATCCTGCTATAGATAAAATCCTCCGATAACCGCCCAATCTGCCGAAGTTACGTCCCATACGGCGTGGGAAAGTCCTCTCCAACGCGGTTTCAAATCACACTCGCACAAACGGCTCACGTTCGTTTTCACAGGTGAAAGCGGGTACACACTCACCTTCGCCAACAGGATCGCACACAGCGGATCACAGGGCGAAACAGGGGCGTTTTGGATGGGGGCGCTATCACTACCCTCGGAGCGTTTTGCGCGGTTCGGAAACCCTGCGCGGCCGGGTATCAGAACGGCAAACTTTGCCGCTTTTGGGCCTTGGTCGGGAGCGCTCCCGAAAAACGCAGAGAGCCTTCGGAACGGAGACGCGCACCGTGCGCGTCTCCGCTCCGAGGCGCCGCGGCCCCGCAGGGTCGCGCTGCTCCACTGCTGTTTCTTGCGCTGCACCAGTAAGCTTCGCGGTTCGTTATCACTGCGACGAAGGGCAGAGAGGAAAATTTGTTAACGTGACTGTTGTGATTTTGTTTGTAGTGTGAGTTGTGGCTGCGGTGTAAGGGATTCTTCTTTGGTTACAGCGGTGCGTTTTTGGAACCGCTGTTTGCGTCGATCCATGCGAGGAACTTGTCCTTCGGAACAACGATCCGGCTGCCAATTTTGAGTGCGGGGAAGCTGTTGCTTCGTGCCAGCTCATAAGCACCGGCACGAGAGATGCCGAGCACAGCAGCAACTTCTGCGACGGAGAGCATCAGCGGCAGCTCGTCATAGCTTGTGTAGGGAGAATGCTTCATTGCGCTTTTCCTTTCTTCTCATGCTCCAGGCTGCAGATCCATTGCAGACAGCTTGCGCTGAACTTGTTGCCGCTCTGCTGCGCGCTCGACCGCAGACAGTTGGCGCGCGTGAAAGATTTCTATGGCTTCACGGATCGGCCGGATGGTGTAGCGCAGGTTGCCGTTCTTCTTGATGCCGGAACGCATCAGGACAGAGGTTGGCTCTGTGGAGACGAGACCTTTCTCTGCGAGCGCATCAACGTATCGCATGACCGTGTTCTTTGCGCGGCCAACTGCGTTGCCGATCGTAGTGTAGCTCGGCCAGCACTGATAGGCGCGTCGGTTTTCAAGACAGCGAAGATAGGCATACACTGCGATCTCGCTTGCGTCCAGTCCGAGCGAAAAGATTTCGTTCGGCATGGTGAAATAGTTTTTGTTACTGAATTGATTCATGGGGTGTCCTCCTGTTCGTTGGGGTGAAAGAGTTGGATGAACTCCTTTGCGGAATGGACGATGCCAAACTCCTTGAGCTGCTGGTAGCGGATCAGGTCGCAGAGAGTACGCAGACTGATCTCTGCATACTCCAACAGTCTGTCGGTCGCCAGCATTTGTTGGTAGGCGTCCAATTTAGTCGGTTCGTCCGGCAATTGGAAGAAGGCGAACAGTTCTTCCTCGGTTGGAATACTGCTCGGTGCCTCGCGTTGCATTTCCTGCCGGATGTAGTCGATGACCTCACGCTCAGCGTGGGAGGTCAGGAAGCGCAGAAGCTGCTGTGTGCTTTGTTCAAATGGATTCATAGTTATACACGCTCCTTTGTGTTCGGGTGAGGCGGTAAGGCTGCGGCCAACTCAGCCACGCTCCGATGGTGGAGCAGATTTGCCTCTACTTATAAGGACACTCAGAGCGCATTTGTAAACCGGAAAACAGAAAATTTTTCAAAAAAACCGGGAAGCCCTGTCATGAGACAGAGCTTCCCAGCTTTTCGTGTAGCTTTTTCAGTCGCTTTGATACCGCCATTCTGGAGATGCCGTAGATCTGACTGATCTCCTCCATCGTCAGCTCACCGCTGTATCGGAGGGAGAGCAGGTTTTGACCTTGCACGTCCAGTTCTGCAATGGCTCCCCGCAGATTTTCAAGCCGGAGGTTCCTGAGCACCGCATCCTCCACGGGACGCTTGACGCACTCCAAATCGGACAGCACCGTTTCAAACTCACTTTTACTCAGATGCCTTGCGTCCTGCTTCTCCTGCGCCTGTTCCCGTTTTCGATCCTGCTCAAGGAAGTCTGCGACCTCCTTTGGCACCGATACTTGCTCACCGTTGTAGACGATAACGACAGAGTCGTTCATTTTGTGGCCTTTCCGCTTTCAACGGAAGGGTACACACCCGCGCTGCCGGTACAGCGCCAAAAACTGTCGGCCTTCATGGAGCATCCTGCGTACAGGGGTGGTCATAATGCCCTACGGGGCCCATGAATGTCTGAGGCCACACCGGGGTGTGGACCTCACCGGAAAGCTGCGAGATTTGGCTTTAGCCTACTACCAGTATAATAGCAGGCTTGGAGAGTTGTCAAGAAAGACTCGTTGAATTAAATAGAGAGAAATAATAAGGCGCAAGTGAATTATGCGATTCATATAAAGCAGAGACAAAAGTGAAAGAACTTAGATGATGTGACTTCAATAAGGATGTTAGGCATTTGAGAGACGTTCTGCTCCTATCGACCGATGAAAAGAGGCGTTCTACCCTATGGTGCCCTGTGAAATCCGCACCTGAAACCGTACAGGGATGTGAGCCACGCCGAAAGGTTACAAAATTGCTTTTAGCTGTCATCATTTAAATAACTCCCGAGGACAGGAAAGCGTGAGTCGAACTGCGATGAACGCTTTCATCAACGCAGAAGACATAGAAAAATATTCTGTTTAAAGAGCAGTACCCGCAACTGCTTGGTTGCGGGTACTGTAATATGTTGATGAAATATTTGACTGGTCAGAACGTGAAGACGTATAGATCTCGGCAACTGCATATAAGCATAAAACCATACTTACAGTTGAGTACCCCCAACAAATATATCTGCGTTTGAAAGTGCTTTCCTGTCAAGAAAATTATAAATGTTGTGCAAATGGCGAAAGACAACATCGTTAATTCCAGCTACGTTCCTATCGGAAATCAGTTTTAGAATTTCCTGATGTTCATTGGTTGTAGTTTGTAAGCTTTTAGGCTCTCGTGTAACCATGAAACGCAGGCGGGCATAATGCACATCATTGTCGCCACAGTACTTACTGACAAATGGTTTGTTAACAGCCGAATACAAAATGTTATGAAACATAACGTCGAGTTCGGTGAAACGTTTTAAATTCATCTGGTTGCGTGCGAGAATCATCTCATTAATGTTGGCTTGCAGCAGGGAAAGCTTAGGAGCAAACAGGTTCTTTTCAATGCCAAGACTGAGAACAGCCACCTCTACGCTTTCACGCACAAAACGAATCTCCTCTACGCGGTCCAGATCAATTTTGGAGACGAAAGTACCGACCTGTGGTCGGGACTCGACATAGCCTTTAACTCGAAGCTCTGAAAATGCTCCGCGCACGGGTGCGCGGCTGCAACCATATAGCTTGGCAATTTTCATTTCGCTGAGTTTTGCCCCTGGTAAGAGATCAAGATTTATGATCTGATCCTTCAAGGAGGTGTAGATAAAAGATTCGAGGCTACTAATGTCATTGTTTTCAATCATCAATAAATCTCTCCCTGTTGAGATGTCAAGCTGATTGTCTCACAATTCAATTAAATTGTCAAAGATTGCTTGCAAAAATTAAAATCCATATTTTTTTAGTGCCGCTATATTACAAGGATGAAGCGGAGGATTCCCACCTAAGACGCGTACAACTTCTTCGCCGACGCTGCGCTGTAGAGCTTTAATGGACTCTTCAGTATACCACGCGCTGTGCGGTGTCGCAATGACATTAGGCATATGGAGCAGGGGGGAGTCTTTTGAAATCGGCTCACGCTCAAAAACATCAAGCCCTGCGCCCGCGATTGCATTTTGCTCCAGAGCGGCAATCAGGGCGGCCTCATCAATAATGTCGCCGCGGGCGGTGTTGATGAGGAAGGCTGTTTTTTTCATAGCCCGAAACGCGTCGGAATTAAACATATGGTGAGTTTCGGGGGTAGACGGGCAATGAATGGAGATAGAATCAGACTCCTCTAAAAGCTGAGACAATTCGACTTTTTCCACACCCATCTCAGACATCTTTTCGGCGGAGCAAAACGGATCATAGGCAAGAATATGTACATCAAAGCCCTTCATTTTTTTGGCAACGGACTGAGGGATGCGCCCAAAACCGGCGAGACCAAGCGTGGAACCTGCGATTCGATGCAGGGGAACGACAGAGGAATAACCCCAATCACCGCTACGCAATGCGTCGGCTAAAGTGAACAGCTTTTTGTTCAATGCAAAGTAAAGTGAAATTGCATGATTGGAAACTTCGTCCACCCCATAATCTGGTACATTGCAGACATAGATTCCGCGCCTGGAAGCAGCGTCGACATCAATATTATTAATGCCGATGCCGTATTTGATGATTACACGGCAGTGCTGAAGCCTTGAGATTATACGCTCATCGATATTGCAGTATTGAGTAATAACGGCATCAGCATCTGAAGCTGCGGCGATAATCTCTTCCGGGGTTGAAGTGGTATGTGCGACGAGCATATAGCCGGCACCTTCGATTAGCGATTTTTCCTGATTAACATTTTCATACTGATAGTCCGTAATAATGGCCTTCATATTGTACCCTCTTTCAATGTAATAGTCGGAAATCTGGTATACCAGAATATTTTAACGCCTCTTCGTATTCCTGTCAACACAAAAAGTGGAAGAACAAAAAAATAAGCATTTTTAAAGATAATTCAAAACGTGTATTGACTTTTCTGAAAATGCTTAGTAAAATGATACAGAAAACTAACATACCAGTTTGATGGAGCTGTATGTTGAGAAAGAAGGAATTGCTCATGACAAAGGAAAGCCTTATTCAAAAAATGCAACAAGAGAAAATTATTGCCATCGCGCGGGGACTTGCTGCGGAACAGGTCGTATCCGCTGCAAAGGCTCTTTACGATGGCGGGATTCGCTTTATGGAAGTGACATTTGACGCAACCGGTAAAATCGCCGATTCTGAGATTGGTGCAATGATTACTGCAGTCGTTAAGGAACTGGATGGTAAAATGAAGGTCGGAGCGGGGACGGTCATGAATGTTGCGCAAGTTGAGATTACCAAAGCGAGTGGTGGAGAATTTGTTATCTCCCCCGACGTGAACGGCGAAGTGATTAAACGCACAACAGAGCTTGGCATGGTCTCTATTCCTGGTGCAATGACTCCAACTGAAGCAGTGACGGCACACGACTTCGGTGCAGACTTTGTAAAGATTTTTCCTGCAGGTAATCTTGGCTCTGCCTATATCAAGGCTATTCGAGCTCCGTTGAGCAACATTCGTCTGATGGCTGTCGGCGGCATCAGCGAGAGCAATATTGCTGAATTCCTTGCTGCGGGGTGCGTCGGAGCTGGAATTGGCGGTAATCTTGTGAGCAAAAAGGCAATTGAAGCAGGCGATTATGCGTCCCTGACGGAAACAGCAAAAAAAACCATTGCTGCTACGAGAATGTAAGGAGAAAAAATAATGGCAAAAAGAGTAGTTACTTTTGGCGAAATTATGATGCGGCTTAATCCGGAGGGTTATCTTCGCTTGGTACAGGCTGAAAGATATGAAGTAAGCTTTGCGGGCGGAGAAGCTAATGTAGCGGTTTCGCTTGCGAACTATGGCTTGGATGCTGCTTTTGTCAGCAAGGTGCCGACTCATGAGATAGGAGATTGTGTTGTGCGCGAGCTGCGGCGCAATGGGGTTGACACGTCTTTCCTTCTGCGCGGCGGCCCTCGAATGGGCGTTTACTTTGTGGAAAAGGGAGCTTCTCAGCGCGCATCCAAGGTCATTTATGACCGTGCAGGCAGCTCGATTGCGTTGGCAAAGGCCGACGAATACGATTGGAACAAAATTTTTGAGGGTGCGGATTGGTTCCATTGGACTGGCATTACTCCGGCGTTGAGTGATGATTGTGCCGAGGCGTGTCTTGCCGCCTGCAGAGCGGCCAAAGAACGTGGCATCACAATTTCCTGCGACCTCAACTATCGCAAAAAACTCTGGAGCCGCGAAAAGGCTGGCGAAGTCATGGGAAGGCTGATGCCCTATGTTGATGTCTGCATTGCAAATGAGGAAGATGCCAAGGATGTTTTTGGCATCGCATCCATGGGTACCGATATTGAAGGCGGCAAGCTCAATCGAGATGGATATGTTGATGTTGCCAGACAAATCTGCGAACGATTTCGCTGCAAAAAAGTGGCCATTACACTCCGAGGCAGCCTTTCTGCAAACGATAACGATTGGGCCGGTATGCTCTTCGATGGCAAAAATGCTTATTTTTCCAAAACTTATCACATCCATATTGTGGATCGCGTCGGCGGTGGCGATAGCTTTGGCGGTGGGCTGATTTACAGCTTAATCTCTGATTACGACAATCAAAAGGCAATCGACTTTGCGGTGGCGGCATCGTGTCTCAAACACAGCATAGAACATGACTTTAACCTCGTCAGCGTTGGTGAGGTTGAAACCCTCGCTAATGGCAATGGTTCCGGCCGTGTACAGAGATAAGAGGTACAAAAATGAAAAATTTCGATTTCCATATTGCGCACATTGGCATCAACCAAGAAAATGAAGAGGCTGCGCTCTCTGCGGCAAGGACGTTTGAAACATTATTTGGCTTTTCTTACACAGTAGGAAATTCCTCTATTTTCACAGCGGATAAGAGAATCGAGATCATGAAAAAAATATTTCGTGGAACAAATGGTCATATCGCTATTGGTACGGCAGATATCGAAGGAGCGGTTGCCTATTTAAAAGAGCGTGGCGTTGCCCTCGCCGAAGAGACCGCAGTTATCAAAGACGGCCACTTGATTGCCATTTATCTCGCAGATGAAATAGCAGGCTTTGCAATCCATTTGGTTTGCGCATAACACGCAATTTGGATAAACAATGTGTATCGTATATCAATATGGTTGCAAGAATTTCTGAACCATATTAATATAAAAAAATATGGAGGAAACAAAAAATGAAAAAACTCATCGCGCTCTTGCTTGCTGCTCTTATGGCTCTGTCCATGTTTGGCTGCGGCACAAAGGAAACTACTGACCCAAACACGGATGCAAAGGATGGCTCCGAAGCCACCGAAGTCAAATGGCCTTCCACGGCTGTTCAGCTCGTGGTCGCCTATGGCGCAGGTGGCGGTACGGATCTGACTGCTCGCACGCTTGCTGAGGCTCTTGGTGCAAACGGCAACTTCGGTGTTGTCAATATGACCGATGGCGGCGGCGTTATCGGCTGGGAGCAGGTTCGCACTTCCGATGCTTCTATCTGTGATCAGCTTATTTTTGCTCTCAATAGTATGTTTGTTACCTATCTCTCCGGTGTCTCTGATATCAATCCCATGACTGATATTCAACCTGTTTTCGCCATGGATGGCAACAGCTCCTACTTTGTTGTTGTTAACAAGGATGCTCCTTATGACACGCTTGATGAGATGATCGCCTATGGCAAGGAGCACCCCGGTGAACTGACTCTGGGTGCTGGCGCCCCCGGTTCCACCATGACTATCCTGACCAGCCAGTTCATCAAATCCACTGGTCTTGATTGCTCTCTCGTTGCCACCAACGGCAGTGACGCGGATGCTGTTGCCATGGTCATGGGCGGAAATATGTCCTGCTATTTAACGAACCAGACGACTACCCAGAATTATTTGGAGGCTGGCGAAGTTAAGGTGCTTGCCAGCGTTCTCCCCATCAGCGATAAGTCGGTTGACAGCATCAAGGCAATCCCCACTCTGGCTGACCTTGGTTACGAAAACTGCACCATGGGTACCACCTTTATCGTCTGGGCTCCCCTCGGAGCCGCTGACGGTGTTTATGAAAAGATCAATGAGTTGTTCAACGCTGCGCTTGCGACCGAATCTGTTCAGACCTCCCTTGCCGAGAGAGGCTGCGACTATGTTTCCTACGGCAATCTCGAAGAGACTGTTGCCAGACTGCAGAGTGATTATGCATCCGCCGAGTCTGCCTGGAACGATTATATGTCCTCTCAGGGCTGATTGCGAAGGCTGCAAAGATGTAAAACAAAGGCTTATAGGAGCCTAGTATTTGCCAGGCTCCTATATATCCGGATAAGAGAGGAGAACCATGAACCTGTTAAAAGCAATGTTCAAAAACAGAGATCGCCGCGTAAGCGTGATCATGTTTATTTTTGCCATTATCTGGCTTTATATGTCAAAAGATATCAAGGGTATCTTCAATTATGCCGGAGACAGAGATCCCGGTTCCAGATTGTTCCCAATTATCATCGGCGTTCTGTTGCTCGTAACCTCTGTGGGAAAGTTTCTTACCTGTACACAGGAAGATGATGACAATTTTTATGAAACGAACAAAAGTTGGCTGAAGGTACTCGCCGTCTTTGCGTTGCTGAGTGTCTATGTCTACTCGTTCAAAATTCTGGGCTATCTGCTCAGCACTTTTGTCGCTGGCGTTTTGTGCGTTTTCCTGTTGAAAGAAGACCGCAAGGTTCGTTGGTATAGTCCCATCCTGTTTTCTGCTGGTCTTACAGGCATCATGTATCTGCTTTTCGGTGAACTGCTCTCCATCGTGCTGCCGGTCGGTACCATTTGGGAACTGTTCTGATTGCGTGCCGCTGACAACATAGATCAAGGAGGAATAATCATATGGTTTTAGATGTTCTACAGAGCCTTTTTACGCCGACGAATTTGGCGTTTTTAGTCGGCGGTGTAATAATCGGCATCATTTTTGGTGCCATCCCTGGCTTGGGCGCAAATACGGCAATTACGCTGCTGCTGCCGGTTTCCTTTGCAATGAACGCAACGACAGCGATTATCTTTATGGCAAGCATTTACTGTGGCGGCGTTTCCGGAGGCTTGATTTCCGCTATTCTGCTTGGTATTCCTGGAACGAATGCAAATCTTGCCACTGTTTACGATGGATACGCGATGGCGAAAAAGGGCCAAGCGAGCAAAGCGCTTGGCGTCGGTATCTTTTCCAGCTTGATTTCGACCTTTACAAGCGTTTTGATTGCTATGCTTGTTTGTGCACCATTGGCTCGTATCGCAATCAAGCTTGGTCCGTGGGAGTACTTCTCTCTTTGTACAGCCGCTATTGTTTTGGTTGTTACCATTTCCAAGGGGAATATGTTCAGCGGCTTGATGGCGGCCGGCCTGGGTATGGCGGCCGGTACAGTAGGTATGGCTCCCGTGGACGCTGCTATCCGTTACACTTTTGGTATTACCAATCTTCGCAGCGGCGTAGATATTCTTGCGGTTTGTCTTGGCCTCTTTGCGGTCGCTGACCTTGTTCACAATTTTGCAAAGGGTGACATGCAGTCCCCCGAAATCGATACCAAGGGGATCAAAGGCATCGGTATTTCTATGAAAGAGTATTTTAGCCATGGAAAGACGATCGCCACCTCTTACGCACTTGGCCTTGCAATTGGCTTTATGCCCGGCATGGGTGCGGGCCTTTCTAACGTGGTTGCTTATGCGGTTGCCAAGGCAAAATCAAAAACGCCCGAAAAGTTTGGCACCGGTTGTGTTGAGGGTGTTATTGCCCCTGAAATCGCAAACAATGCCTCTATCGGAGGAGCTATTATCCCGATGATTGCCCTTGGCATCCCCGGTGATACGACTTGTGCATTGCTTATCAGCGCTCTGATGATACACGGCATTGAGGCGGGTCCTCTGCTGATGAGCTCCAACACCGTACTGGTGTACTGCTTCTTTGGCACACTGCTGCTCGGCGCACTTGTTACCTTTGCTTGTGAATGGTTTGGTATGCGAACCTTCCCGTACATTCTTCGGACGCCTACCCATTATCTCTATAGTGCGATTTTCATCATCTGTATTGTGGGACTGTACGCAAATTCTTATTCTATTTTCAACTGCGGCATGATGGTTTTCCTCGGCGCCCTCGGATTGTTTATGATTTATGGGAATCTCCCCTATGCGCCGTTTATCCTTGGCTACATCCTTGGCCCGATGATGGAAAAATACCTGCGTGAAGGCTTGACCTATTCTTCCAATGGATTCCTGATTTTTTTACAGCGCCCTGTCAGTGCGGCACTTCTTGCTGTTATGGCGTTTTCTTTGTTCTGGCCTTTTATCCGAGAACGCCGTGAACTTGCCAAGAAGAAGGCGGGCAAGGAGACCGAAGTTGACCGTCAGATGCAGCGTGCAGAAGGCTTTAACATGAGGGATGAATAAGCGCGGAGGAAAGAAAATGGATGAGCTTGAAAGACTTAAGTTCCCATGGTTGGAGGATAAGGCTCCGTTCCAGATAATGAAGAATGTCTACTTCGTCGGCGTTGATTGGGTGTCGGCCTTCCTGCTTGATACCTCGGAGGGACTTGTGTTGATCGACTGCGCCATGCAGGAGACCTTCTACCTGTTGGTGGACTCTATTCACCGTCTTGGCTTTGATCCTCGCAGGATTAAGAAGCTGCTGCTGACGCATGGACATTATGACCATTGTGGTGCCGCCAGAGCTGTTTATGAGATGAGTGGCTGTGAAGTTTGGCTTGGCAAAGATGATGAATACTTCTTTACCCAGCGTCGTGACCTCACGCTTGGCGAAGAACATATTCCGGAGTTCCCGATTCATCATTTCTACGATTATGACAAGCCAATTGATTGCGGAAACTTTCAGATTACTCCGGTTCATTGCCCAGGCCATACGCCTGGCACAACTTCACTCTTCTTCGAGGTTCCTGCAATGGAGGGGACTGAGAAAGAAAAGCTTCTTTGCGGTATCCACGGTGGTCTTGGTGAAGGGACACTGACAGACAGTGACATGGCTTGGAATGATTTTCCCAGAAATATGAGACAGATTTATTGTGAGTCGATTGATCGCGTGATCGATATGCCAGTGGATATTGTTTTACCGTCTCATGCTGGCCATGGAGTTGCCTATGATTTTTATCAACTTGCCGCGCAGAATGACGGCAGTGGCCGTTGCTTTGTTGATACCGGGGCGTGGAAGCGTATGCTGACAGCGCGCAAAAACATTGTTCTTGCATTAAGCAATGAATAGTAGTCTGCGATTTTGATACAGCACTTGCTGTATTGCCCAAAGTGTAAGACGGAGTTTCTTGTCAATGTCTGTGATAAGTTGATGACTGTGCTTGAAGAAACTGCATACAGAAGTTCAGCGGAGATAGCCTGCGTTGGCTATCTCCGCTGAAAGGTTTTATTGAATACAGCAGTGGAAAATATGACAATGTGAATACGTGAAAAACGGCTTTTGCATCCTACTGATTTGCGGCATCTTTTGCTATAAAAAGAGCGAACAAATGCGAGGGCGTACTCTTTGGTTGGTACAAAATAAGCATAGCACCCGAAGCGTATAGGAAGCCTCGGAAGCTATGCTTATTTTTGTTATAATGGGAGGGCAATGGATGGACGGTTTCTTTGGTGAGCTAAGCGTTCGAGCTGTAAACAGTCCTCCGCCCTCTTGTTATAAAGATTCGATTGAGCAGGTTGCTCCGGCTATGCCGCGTGCGCGTCACGAACCAAATTGAATCGTAATAAGCCGGTGCGGAAGCATTGCAATATTTTATCAGGAAAGAAGGAATGCCCATGCTCAGTATCGGGATCGATGTGTCCAAAGGAAAAAGTACCGTGTGCGGAATGAAGCCAGGGGGAGAAATCGTGTACACTCCGTTTGAAGTTCAGCACACGAGGGAAGGAATGTCGGAGCTCGTATCGCTGCTGCGCAGCAGCGGTGAAGAGGTTCGTGCCGTTTTGGAAAGCACCGGCAGCTACCATTGCCCGGTGGTGGCTGCTTTGTTGGAGAACGGAATATTCGTCTCCGTCGTCAATTCGCTGCGGATGAAGCGGTTTTGCTCACAAAGTATCCGCAAGGTGAAGACCGATCGAATCGACGCTATGCAGATCGCTTTGTACGGTCTGGCCGGTCGATTTCAATGCCATCTGTGACCAGGTTTTGCCCGGTATGCAGGAGCTCATGAACGACCATGCCGGACGGCACAAGCTTTCGGACTTTGTCCTGCGCTATCATCACACCACTCACATCCTCGAAATGGGAGAAACGCGCTTTCGGAAGGATTATTGCAAATGGGCGGAAAAAAAGGATACCGCAATTGCGAACGTATGGCAGCACACATCTTTGCCACAGCTCAAAACGGTATCCCTGTGCTTCCCAATGCACCATCCACGCAGATCGTCATTACGGAAGCGATACGAGTCCTCCACACAGTGGAGGCGTCCCGTGACGCTAGGGAAACCCATACTCATAGTGGTTATCCACCTGCACACCGGGTCCAAAATAGATTTGGTATCCCGGTGTGCCTCCTTCTGACACCCATCGCTGAAGCTGCCAGCCCCGTTTCAGGAACAACTCATCCAACTGCGTACCCGTAGGGGGAGGGAGTAGGCTGGAGAAGAGAACGACTTCCTTTTCCATCTCGATTACATGGCCAGGGGCTGCATCTGCTCGTCCAGAATATCGGGAAGATAAACGGCGTAGCGCCGATCCAGTACCAGATAGTCATTGCTCTGCGCCATGGGCTGGATAGCTTCATGCACCTGCCGGTCGATCAGGGACAGCAGATCCTCCTTCGTACAGCGGAAGGGATAGGACTCCGACGTGCGGAGGGAGAAGTCACAGTCACCATCCAGACCCAGCAGGGCCTGCACCTTCACGGTGTCGGGAAGGGCCTGCACTGCTGCGCGCAGGGTGGTTTTAGTGTTCACGATCTGAGGGATTACTCTTGTCATAATGGTTCAGCTCCTTTACTGATAGTTTTTATTCTGCTGCTTTCTGCAGCGCGGATCTCATGTCTTCCAGTGCGGCACACAGACCATCCGTATAGGCGCGCACCTCACGCAGCAGCGTCTCTACGGCCCCAGTATCCAGAAGTTCTGCTGCCTCCAGATCGAACTGCTCATAAGTCACCTCATCCGTGTCGGTAAAGGGCAGGCAGAGGAAGCCTTCCCACACCGGCAGGATAACGAGCCCATGATGCGCACCGACGCCAAGGGGATATGTCCAGCACGGATCAAGACCGAGCTTATCCATATAGGTGGCGCGGATCTGCTCCAGATCGGTGAAACAGGCAGAGCCAGTTTCCAGCACATGGATGATATACTCCTTTGTGAACAGTTCGGTCCTGGGGATCTCTTTGCCCATATAGCTGAGATGCGTGTTGGCACAGATGCCATCCATAGCCGTATCCTTCAGTCGGAACGGGATATGGCTATAGGGACTGCGCTCCTGAAGGCGCATTTTGACATTGGCGAGCTTTTCGTCGATGGCGTTGAAGATCTGCCGCAGGTGGTGGTCGCTGTAAAGATAGGTGGCGGGGTTGGAGCAGTTTCCAAGTGCCTCCAGATCCTCCAGCACACGCTGCGTGCGCTTTTCTGCAATCTTGATGAATTGCTTGTACTTTGCTTGTCCCGTCATGGTATTGTCATCTCCCTCCTTACGACGCACTGCCCAGTTCCAGCGCCTGGAGCTTGCGGATGGCAGCATACAGGGGGTCAGTGGCCATCTTCAGCAGCTCATCACTGCGGTTTCGGGAAGAGCCGTAGGGGAGGGGGCAGCGCCAGATCCAGTTGCCCAGCACATAGGCGGGCGTGTACCAGCGACTGTACTCCTCCATGGTGAGGGTGTTCCCGTGTATGACCACGGCCGGGATCCCGTAGAGGGAGAGGTTGACATAGGCCATGTGTGCGCAGGTGCGGTTCAGATCAGCAGCCTGCATCACCAGATGCTGACACGGATTATAACCGGCGTCGGCGATTTGCTCCGCAGCGGCCAGTAGTGTGATGCCACTGCCACAGGTAGGATCAGTTACAGTGAAGTAGCCCTCCGGTGGAAGGACGAACTGCGCACCTACAGCTATGCGTGCCATCAGACGGGTCAGATCCGGTGGGGTGAAATCAATGCCGTCCTTTCCACTCATGCCAAGCTTCTGAAAGGCATTGCCTAAACGGTCTTCCCACCGTTGCTGCTCGATATCCGTTTTGACTGCATCCGTCAGGTCACGAAAACCGGTAAAGAGTTGCGAGTGCTCTTTTGGCTGATAGCGGGCGAGGATTTCTGCAATGCCCTTTCTGCGCGCATCTGCATGGACACAGTCCACAGCGCAGCTGATGGCCATGGCGCACAGTGCTACAAAGTCTATGAATACCGTGCGGTCAGAGATTCTGCCATTGGTCAGCTTTGAAAGGTCGATCAGATCTTTTGTTGTCATGGAATAACCTCCCGAAAATGAAAAAAGACCCAAAACAGGGACAGTTCCTGCTTCGGATCATTCGTTGTGCCGTCATGGCGTCTGATAGAGTGATGTTAGGGAACCTCTGATTTAAACCGCACTACCATACAGGTTCGAGATATGGTATAATAACACCATCAAAACAATGGTGGTGCCGGACAATGAAGCAGGAAACATTTACAGACATCGAGTACAGCTACCGCAAGAAGAAAACCAAGCGGGAAGAACTTCTGGAAATCATGGATGAGATTATCCCCTGGGAAGAATGGGTTGGTGTAATCGAACCATACTACCCCAAGGGGAAGCGTGGCCGTCCTCCCATGGGAATCGAGAAAATGCTGCGGATGTATCTGCTTCAGATTTGGTTTAACCTGTCGGATCCGGCGACTGAGGATGCAATCTATGACAGCTATGCCATGCGGAAATTTACGGGCATTGAGTTTATGACAGAATCCGTTCCAGATGAAACGACCTTGTGCAAATTCCGCCATCTGCTGGAGGCAAATGGCCTGAATAAGCTGTTTTTTGATGCAATCAACCGGGTTATGGTGGCAACGGGGCACATGATGAAGGGCGGCACGATTGTGGATGCTACCATTATCAATGCCCCCAGCTCCACCAAGAACGCAGACAAAGCACGCGACCCGGAAATGCACCAGACGAAAAAGGGCAATGAGTGGAAATTCGGGATGAAATGCCACATCGGCGTGGATGCAGGTAGCGGGCTTGTTCATACGATTACTGTTACTGCGGCAAATGAGCATGACATCACAGAAGCAGCGAACCTGATCCGGGAAGACGACGAGGTTGTATACGGAGATTCCGGCTATCTGGGGATTCAGAAACGCCCTGAAATCAGGCAGAATGAGCACTTTTCCAACATCGACTTCCGCATCAATCGCCGTCCGAAGAGTTTACCCAAAGTAAGCGACAACACAATCGACTGGGAACGCTACATTGAAAATCGCAAATCTTCTGTTCGCTGCAAGGTAGAGCACGCATTTCGAATCATAAAGTGTCAGTTTGGCTACAGGAAAACGGTATATCGCGGGTTGAAGAAGAATGAGAATCGCTTGTATGCCATGTTCGCCGGTGCCAATCTATATTCGCTTGCGATTGCCGGGCGAAAACTTTCCACAACCTGATATAGGGGTAGTCTGCCCTTTTTTAGGAAATCATGATTGAAAATCCGTGGAATAATGGCTTTTTTATCCAAATAGCCTTTATCAAGTGCAAAAATTGGCACATATATTGTTTAGGAACGGAATGAAAGCGATTTATTCAGAGGTTCCCTAGGAGTTTGTACTCTCACGAAGATATTCAGCATTCCCGCTTTCGTGGGTCATGACGATTCTCTTGGTCAGCCTTGGCTTTCCGCTTCTCCGCCGGCGGGAGGAAAAGCGCGGATAAATCAGGAGAGTCGGCCCATAAGCCGGCTCTCCTTTTGTCTACATTCACATGCATTTAGAAAGTTCTTTTGCGATTTCTTCAAAAAATTCCCGACTCGTCAATACGGTAGGAGCTTCAAAGGTCGTCATCGCGGCAAGGTCCTTTGTCAAACGTCCCGACTCAATTACCGCAAGCGCCGACTTTTCGACATTCTGAGCAAATACGGTAAGATTGCTGCTGTCATCCATTTGTCCGCGGCGGGCAAGCGCACCTGTCCACGCAAATATTGTCGCCATGGGATTTGTAGACGTTTGCTCACCGTTCAGGTAGCGATAGTAGTGGCGTGTGACCGTACCGTGGGCCGCTTCGTATTCATATGCGCCCTTAGGTGATATCAGAACAGAGGTCATCATTGCAAGCGAGCCATAAACCGTGGAGACCATGTCCGACATCACATCACCGTCGTAATTTTTGCATGCCCAGATAAAACCGCCATTGGAACGCATAACACGGGCTACCGCATCATCAATAAGCATATAAAAATAGTGAATGCTCTCTTTTTCAAATTCCTGTCGATGCTGCTCATAGGCCGCATCAAACACTTCCCGGAATTTAGCGTCATAGGTTTGAGAGATCGTATCCTTTGCCCCGAACCACAGGTCTTGCTTTGTTTCCAGCGCATAGCCAAAGCAAGCCTCCGCAAAATCTTTGATTTCGCGGTCCGTGTTATGCATGCCCTGCACGACACCAGAGGAAGAAAAGCTGTATATCTCCTTCCTAATCGGCTCGCTGCCATCTTCCGGCGTAAAGACAATATCCACCCTGCCCGGTTTGTCAATGCGCAATTCTCTGCTGGAATACACATCTCCGTATGCATGTCTTGCCACGGTGATAGGCTTTGTCCAAGTCGGGATAAGTCCCTGCATACAGGGAAGAAGAATCGGTTTTCGAATGATCGTGCCGCCGATGATCGAACGAAGCGTCGCGTTGGGGCTTGGCCACTTTTGGCTCAGGCTATACTCCTTAATGCGCGCTTCGTTTGGAGTGATCGTAGCGCATTTAACCGCTACGCCATGACGCAGGCATGCCTGCGCCGCGTCTTTTGTTACCTGATCCGCAGTTCTTTCACGGTTGGGAAGCCCCAAATCATAATAGTCACTGTTCAGTTCAACATAAGGTTCGATCAAAAGTTCCTTTGTCCATTTCCAAAGGATTCTTGTCATCTCGTCTCCGTCCATCTCAACGATCGGATTCTTCATCGTAATCTTTTTCATTTCGTCTCCTCTGTATATCCTTTCTTTTCACGCTTTTTCAGTCTTTGCTAAACGCACTCATCCTCGAAACATTCTACCTCCGCGCAGTGCCTTTGCACATCGGTTAAGTGTCCGCCCCCATAACTGAAAAATCCATCCGTGAAGCACTTCCTCTCTCCCTCTGTATAAAAAGCAACACCTGCCGACAAATAAGTGCTTTCTTACTTGCGGCAGGTATTGCCCGTCGTATGTGTGCATTCGCCTATTGGCACCACATTACATCAAGGAAATGTATAAAATATGCCGCCGAAGTCATCTTCAATTTGTCAGGAAAATGTGTAGATAGCAAACTCGCCCTGACAGGGATTGCCGCGGCAGACTTCCATAACACGGTCGGTCAAATTATTGATCATAGCCACATAGGTATGATAGGGGTTTTCCTTGCAGGAATGGACACAAATAGAATTGTTGCCATTTGCGTGATCTGAAAGAAATGCCTTGAGCATCTCGCGGTCAATCTTTCCCTTGTTGGCGGCGATCAACTCTTCCATGCGCTGACAGCGCATCTCCGAGTCGTGCTGCTCCCATTGCGTCGCACTCGAAAGCCGTTTCAATTCCGGGATAAGAAAGTGATTGGTATGTACTGCGCAGCCATGGCATACCCGCTCCTCCATCTCGCTGTGTGTAAGCTCAAACATGTGAATCGCTCCCTTGGCATCACACAGTGTAATGCTTCGCTGAGAAGAGCGCTCAGGAATCCGCAGTTTTTCACACGCGTCTTCTATCGTCCATTGTTCCAGCGCCAACCTCGACATAAGGTAGCGGGGATACCCCATCCCCCATCCATTACAGTTCAAGAACGTGCAGTTCGCGGACATGCCTTCGCTGTTCATCCCCGAATGGCTGATTTGACCAGCCGGCAGGATCATCATTACCTTTGGCTTACCCGTTACGGCCATGGTCACCATGTTCATCATGGGCTCAAAGTCGCCGATGAGGTCACAATTCTGCCCTGAATACACCTTCCCATCCTTTGTGTAGGACTGGGCAACTGCAAAGCAGGAGCACTCCTGTCCATGGGCGGCAAAGCGCTTGTAATGGGATACCTCCTGTCGGATCTGCAGCAGGAGCGCCTCCTGCGCCGTCAGACCGGCGCCTTCGGCTAAGCCCTGAAGCTCCAGCGCAAAATCGGGGGAGTACTTTTCCACAAAAGGTTCAAACTGGCGTGTATATTCCAGCGCCTGTTTCTGCGACAGGCCGGACATTCTGCCCGCATCGAAATAAATCCGTTCCAGATGCGCGTGAATGGTTTCACGCAATTCTTCCCCGTGCTGTTGCCCAACTTCCCTTGGCGTTCCAGAAAAAATATAGTGCTTGTAAAACTCTTTTTTCATTCAAAATATGCCTCTTTTTAGGTTTATGCCATCATGCTCGGCAAAAATGTTATAATGGACGGGAAAATTGCGCAGGCAATAACAACAATAAGCATGGATAAGATAAAAGGAGCCGCTCCCCTCGTCACCTTGACAAAAGGCTCGTTCATGACAGAACTTGCCACAAAGAGATTTACGCCAAACGGAGGTGTGACAATCCCAACGATCAACGTGAGGCAAAATACCATGCCAACGACCAGCGGATCGATTCCCATCTGCGTACCAATGGGTACCAAAATCGGGGCCAGAATCACGATCGCCGTCAAGGTCTCCATAAGGGCTCCAACGACCAGCATGATCAGGCACAGAACGATCAAATAGGTGCTCTGGCTCTTGATAAAGGGGATCACTGCATCCGCAATACTCTGGGGGATCTTTTCAAAGGACAGTTCCCAGCCAAAAAGATTGGACACCCCAATGATTAGTGCGATCATTGCCGAGGTTTCGATCGTTCCCCTAAATGCCTTCAGAAGTCCTTTGAGCCGTATCTCCCGCAGCGCCACTCCAACAATAAGGCTATACATTACTGCAATAACCGCAGCCTCTGTAGCGGTAAACACGCCGCCATAAATCCCGCCCAGAATAATAACCGGCAGCAGCAGGGCAGGAAGTGCTCTCCACGTCCGCAGCAGCTTTTCCTTAGCGGTGTATCTGGCAGTGCTGGCAGGAATCTTTTCTTTTTTTACGATAATGGCATTAACGATCAGCAGGCCAACTACCATCAACAAGCCTGGAACAATTGCGGACATAAACATTTTGGGAATGCTCAGGCTCATCGTTGTACCATAAACGATCATTCCAACACTGGGCGGAATAATGGGTCCCAAACCGCCACCGCAAGCGATCATGCCCACCGACGTTTCCTTTTTGTAGCCGCTTTTCAGCAGCGCCGGAAGCGTAAGTGCGCCGATGGCTGCAATAGTGACTTGACCGGAGCCGGTCAATGCCGCAAAAATTGCACAGGATATGATCGTTACAATACCCGCGCTGCCGGGGATGGGGCCAAAAATGCACTCGACCCAATCAATGAGCCGTTGGGATAGCCCGCACTGCTCCATTAAATATCCTGTAAGCACAAACAGCGGAACGGCTAACAGCACAAAAGAATCCATGCCCAAAAACAGTCTTTGCGCCAGCAGCACCAGATTGTTGCCGGAAGCCATTAAATATGCCGTAGAGGAAAGCGAAATACTAAACGCGATCGGTACACCTAAAATCATAAGGAAGAACATCACTCCGAAAATCAATGCGCCCATATTTACGCCTCCGTTCCGCCAAAAATACGCTCTAAAATGTTATAAATAGTCTGTATTGCAATTCCGACGCAGCCAACAGGGATGGACAGATACATGTAGCCCATGGGAATCCCGAGCGCAGGACTATTCCGTACCATCATCTGGCTGACCATTCTCACGCCGTAGGGAACGATAATGATCACCGCAAGCAAGATAAAGGACTGCAAAATAACGAAATGAATGTCCTTCCCCTTTCCATGAAACAGCGTATCCAGCAAATCCACGGAGGCGTTGGAGCAATGGCGCGCTGCCAGAGATGCTCCCATCATGCTCATCCAAATAAAAGCATACCGCGCTCCCTCTTCCGTCCATGTCGGCGCTTGAGGCAGAACATACCGCGCAATGACCTGAAGAAATGCAAAGGCAATAACCAAGGCCAAGGCTATCAGGCCAACAGCCGAGTAGACCCACAAAAATGCATCTGCGACCTTTTTCCCTGTTTTTAACATAGCTACCTCTCAATTCCTAAACTATGCTGCGATCCCCAACAATTCCATAGCCTGATCGTATGTGTTCCGGTCGATGTTGTCACGATAATTGTTATAAATGGGCTGGCACAGGGAACGCCACTGATCAATATTCTCAATTTCATTGACCTGCAGCCCCGCGTCCTCCATCGCCTTAAGCTGCTGTGCCTCGTTGTCTGCAACAAACTGACGCTGCTCCTGTCCCGCCTTCACCGCACAGTCTTTCAGAATCTGCTGCACCTCGGGGGTCAGGCTGTCATACAGGTCCTTGCCGATGCTGATAGACAGCGCATTATAGAAATGGTGGCTGAGGGAATAGTACTTGCAAACCTCATAGAAACCAACCGTGTAACCATTTCCGATCGGCACCTCAATGCCATCAATGGTACCTTGAGAAATGGCCGTGTAGCACTCAGAATACGTCATAGGAACCACCTTAGCGCCCAACGCGTTGAAAGTGTTCACAAAAATTGTCGTCTCAGGCACCCGCAGCTTTATATCCTTCATATCGCTGGGAGAATAGATGGGGCGGACATTGTTGAAAACGTTACGGAAGCCGCCCTCGCCCCAGCCCAGATGGACGGCATTGGTATAGCTCGTCAGTTCCGTGAGAATGTCTGCCATCAAGTCGCTATCCAGCAGCTTGTGCGCATCCTCTGCATCTTCAAACAAGAAGGGCAGATCCATGATCGTGGTCTTGGGATAGTATTCGCCAAAAAGATTGGCCGTTGCAATACACATGTCTACCGTTCCCATACCAAGGCCCTCGTAGCTGTCCATTTCGCCGCCGAGTTGACCGCCGGAATAAATTTCGATCTGTACCGCACCGTTTGTTTCTTCTTCTACATACTGTTTAAACAGGGTAGCAAAGACATGATAGGGGTCATTATCTGCAGGGGAGGAGCCATGTCCCAGCTTCAGCGTAACGGATTCTACCGTACCCTGCGTTCCTCCCTGTTCTCCATTAGTGTCTTTGCTTCCCTGGTCGCCGCTGTTCGGGCCACACCCTACCATGGAAACCGCCATACACATGGCCAGCAAAAGCGCGATGATCTTTTTCATTTTGCATTCTCCTTAATTCGTTTGTTTCTTTTATGGTTACCCGTATTTTCGGGATGGCCAAACGGTTACAAGTCTAATAATTCTTCATAGTTTTCCCGAATCATTCGGCCCACGTCTTCTTCCCGAACGCCGGAATAGGCGATCTGCTGTGCAAAAACACGAAGTCCTTCTGTCGGCCAGCTCATTCGGTTATGACCTCCGTCCGAAGCCAGCAGCATACGATCGACTCCAAATCGGTCAATAATACGGGCATAATTCTTGATGTCTCCCCCACCCGGAATAGGACAGACCTCCGTGGAGCAAAACTCGAAGTATACCCCCAACTCATGCAATTCCCCGATTTGCTCCACGCTCAGGTTTGGAGTCAAAAAGAGCGGATGGGTAACAACCAGCTTATCAAAGTGAACCGCTTTACAATATTTCGCCAGCAGATATATTTCTTCTGGAGTAATATGTCCTGTTCCAAGAATCGCGTTGTTCTCCCCACACAGCTGGACAATTTCTTTCGTCTCCGAGAGAAGCTCTTCCTCTTCGTCTATAATTTTGAGGGGGGTGAGCGGCATAACCTTGTTGGACTGACCAGCATAAGAAAATCCGCCGATACAGCCAAATGCTCTGCGGTGTCCCTCGGCATGGTAGGTGGGCATCCATACGATTTTCCCCCCCATCTTAAGGCACGGGTCCACCGCGGCGGGATTGACTCCCCCAACATGGTGATCCATGGTCACGCCCCCGTAAACCGTAAGGCCCTCTACGCTTTGCATCGTGTGCCATGCCCTGGACACCGTGGATTCGTACACCGACTTGATAGCTATTGCACGCATCCCCGCTGCTTTTGCTTGCTGGGCAATCTCTATGTCGTTTCCGATCCGGTCAAAGCAATCCGGAGCGGCATGAATATGCAGGTCAAACGCGCCGCACAAGGACAAGGTTTTCACGTTTTGCCTCCTATCTATACGGATTTTTGTTTGTAATATGGTTATTATAACAGTTTGTATTTGGTTTGACAAAGTCGAATTATGTTATACTATATAAGCTATATCTAATGCCGCCTGCGTCTATTTCAGCTTTATGGCGATGGTTATCTCTGACTGCAGCGCGAAAACAACCATTGTCACGATGCCTCACAGGGTTTATAATGCATGTGACACCACCCATCACCGCCGTCTGCTACACCGACCTTTCAGGAGTTTGTGCCATGTACAATTACAAGCCAGAGTATTTTAACAAAATCTTGGAAACCGGAAGCATTACTGAGGCTGCCAGACAGCTTTACATCTCCCAATCCGCGCTAAGTCAGTACGTCATTTCCTTAGAAAAGCACCTTGGCACCAAGCTGTTCGATCGCAGTACCACGCCGATCTCCCTAACCTACGAGGGGCGGCTTTTCCTAAAAATGTTACAGGAAATCATCGAAGCAGAAGCCAATTTAAAACATTCTTTGGAGGATATTCGCAATGCCTGCTCCGGTGAAATTCGCATCGGGATCAGCGTTCTGCGCGCTCAATTGATGCTGCACCTCCTTCTGCCAACCTTCAAAGCCAATTATCCAGACGTAAGTGTCATTTTGTTAGACGAGCACAACGGTGATTTGGTAAATCTGGTCTTAGAGGGGAAGGTAGACATAGCCTTTATTTCACGCCGGACCATATCGCCTCAATTAAACTGCATTTCACTGACATCCTCTGAGATCCTCCTCAGCGCCCCACCCAACCATCCGATCTGTGCCGCCATTCAGGGCGAGTATGACTGGCGAAACCGTACCCCGATCGACCTGTATCAGTTGAGAAACGAGCCTTTTATCATGATGAAGGACTATCCACATTTCACCCAGCAGATCAATCAGATCTTTGATGAATACCAATTTGACCCCAAAGTCTATTTGCGTGTGTCAGATTTTTATACTGCCCACCAGCTTTCTCTGCACGGCGCTGGTTTCACCTTTATCCATGACATCTTAGCACTTCAGGGAAATCGACATGGCGCATACTTCCGGTTGGATCGTGGACCGGTAAGCAGCGAATTGAAGCTTTGCTATAAAAAGGGGCATTACCTAACGCGGGCTATGCAGACATTTATTGATATTACCCAGCACACCTGCGAGGCGCTTTATCAAAGAGCCTCCTTTAATAAATAAGTTTCTATCCTAAAGCTAAAGGCTTGCCGTATAAAGCGGCCAATGGCAAAAGGCACAGCCCTGCTACCATCCTGACCTACGGCATCGTCCGTTTCGGACACATTTCTGATGCCCCCCCGCATATTCTCACGCAAAGGAGACAAACACGGTGATCACAACTGTATTATTTGATCTGGACGGGACGCTGCTCCCGATGGACCAGGACGCTTTCACGCGCGGCTACTTCAAGCTCCTCGCGGCCAAGCTCGCACCACACGGTTATGAGCCGAAGCAGCTCGTTGAAGCCATCTGGACCGGCACTGAAGCCATGGTCCGCAACGATGGCAGCCGCACAAATGAGGCAGCATTCTGGGACAAATTCGCTTCTATCTATGGGGAAAAGGCGAAAGCGGACGAGCCGCTTTTCGTGGACTTTTACGCCAACGAATTCAATCAGGCGCAGAGCATCTGCGGGCACGCCCCCCGCGCGGCGGAGATCGTCCACAGCCTGCAAAAGCGCGGCTATCGGGTGGCGCTGGCGACCAATCCCATCTTCCCGCGCATTGCGACGGAAAACCGCATCCGCTGGGCGGGGCTGGAGCCGGATGACTTTGCGCTCATTACCACCTATGAGAATTCCACCTATTGTAAGCCAAATTCCGCCTACTATTGTGAGATCCTTGGGAAGCTCGGCCTGAAGGCAGAGGAATGCCTCATGGTCGGCAACGATGTGGTAGAAGATGGCGCGGCACAGAAGCTCGGCATTCCAGTGTTTTTCCTCACGCCCTGTCTCATCAATACGCAGGGAAAAGACATTTCAGCCATTCCCCACGGTGGCTTTGATGAGCTTGCCGCCTATCTTGATCGGCTGAATTAGGCAAGGTCCGCCGCAAAGCTTCAAAAGAAGTCAAAGCGTGTGAGCTGCACAAGAGTGTGCAGCTCACACGCTTTTAAGGCCATGGTATCAACTTAAATAAAGGAGCTTTACGCGATCAGCCTTGCTCAAAGCCTTGCCACGCCGCTCCTGCGCGCGGCTTCGGCGACCGCCTTCGCCACTGCGGGGCCGACGCGCGGATCGAACGCCGCGGGGATGATATAGTCCTCGGAGAGTTCATCGCCCACAAGTCCCGCCAGCGCTTCCGCCGCCGCGACCTTCATCGCCTCGTTGATGTCACTCGCGCGCACGTCGAACGCGCCGCGGAAGATGCCGGGGAACGCGAGCCCG
>ENA-ORSY01000893-ORSY01000893.1-human-gut-metagenome-genome-assembly--contig:-NODE-893-length-25163-cov-2.732675_pt1 | contig 25163 bp, 18 predicted proteins | sample MGYA00242193_ERZ509160 | MGnify/ENA primary metagenome ERZ509160 (study PRJEB26280, sample SAMEA2338670) | human gut metagenome | biome: human gut; feature: human-associated habitat; material: faeces...
AGGACACATTGACGGGAATCATTTTTGTATACTCCAGCCTTGGTATCGCTGTGACCTTCTTTATTCTTCGCAGCTATTTCCTTACCATCCCGAAGGAGATGGAGGAAGCCGCTATGATGGACGGCTGCGGCTATATCGGCACGTATTTCAGAATCATCGTCCCTATTGCAAAGCCAGGGCTTGCAACGGCGGCTATTATGGCGTTCCTGAATAACTGGAACGAATACTACTTTGCATCCATTCTGCTCAAGTCGAAGGAAAATATGACGCTTCCCGCATTACTTGGACAGTTTACAACGGCATATTCCAAAAACCTGAACGGCATGTTCTCGGCGATCATCTTAATTGTTCTTCCCACCATCATTATTTTCTGCCTGTTGTCAGAGACTTTCGTTAAATCGCTGACGGCAGGAGCTGTGAAAGGATAGTCAATATGACAGAAAGAGAAAAACGGACACAGTGGTTTCAGTCCGCCCGGTTTGGAATGTTTCTGCATTGGGGGCTTTATGCGATCCCCGGTCGAGGCGAATGGTATATGAGCGAGGCTCGAATTCCCGCAGAGCAGTATGAGCGCTATATGCAGGAGTTTACGGCAAACGCTTATGACCCGAAGGACTGGGCTCGGCGTGCAAAGCGAGCTGGGATGAAGTATGTGGTACTAACCGCAAAACACCATGACGGCTTTTGCCTGTTTGACTCCCTTCTGACCGAATACAAGAGCACGAATGCACCCTGCGGACGCGATTTGGTGCGTGAGTTTGTGGATGCTGTTCGTGCCGAAGGGCTCCGTGTGGGTCTCTACTATTCTCTGATTGACTGGCATCATCCGGATTTCCCGAAGTTCAGCGACCTGAATCATCCAATGCGCGGCAATCCGGCTTATCAGGATGAGAAAATCGACTTTGACCGCTACCTTGCCTATATGCACGGGCAGATCGAGGAGTTGGTCACCAATTACGGCAAGATCGACATCCTTTGGTTCGATTATGCGTATGACGAGCTGCGTGGCGAGGCCTGGAAGGCCACAGAGTTAATACAAATGGTTCGTCGCCATCAGCCCGATGTTGTCATTGACAATCGATTGGAAACAAGCGGCGAAGGGTTTGGCAGTCTTGTCACGGAGCATCCGGCGTATTACAGCGGCGATTTCGTCAGCCCAGAGCAGATCCTGCCGCCAGAGGGCATTCGTAATGTCAGGGGTGAGCGCGTTCCTTGGGAGCTATGCACGACCATGAACAATAATTGGGGCTACAACCCCTATGATACAGACTACAAGCCGGCTTCCATGCTCATCCGAAAGCTGGTTGAGTGTGTCAGCAAGGGCGGCAACATGATCCTTAATGTCGGGCCGGACGCTAATGGCAGATTCAATGCCGAAAGCTGTCGGTTGCTGGAGGAGATCGGTGCGTGGCTGGCAGTCAACGGCGACAGCGTCTACGGTTGCGGCAGTGCAGACCTTCCAAAGCCGGACTGGGGCTGGTACACAAAAAAGGATGGTCACATCTATGCGCATATTCTGGACAACCCTATCGGCCCGCTGGCTTTGACTGGCCTTGCCCCGGAGCGGGTCAACTCGGTGCGGCGTCTTGCGGACGGCAGTGAGGTGCTACGGGGGGAGAGCTGGATTACAAACGCTTATGAAAACCTTGCGTTTGTCACACTCGGCACGATCCCGCACTTCACCTATCTGCTGCCCGATCCGATTGACACCGTGCTGGAAATTAAATATGAGGAGAGTCGCCTATGAAACCAATTACCGCAATAGTGCTGGGAGCTGGTCAGCGGGGAGCAAATGTGTATGCTGCCTATGCGCTGAATTTCCCAAATGAATTAAAAATTGTCGGCGTGGCCGAGCCGCGTGCAGATCGGCGTGCCGCATTCGCTGCGGATCACGGCATTCCTGAAAGCCACTGTTTTGAAAGCTGGGAGGGCGCTCTTGGGTGCGAGAAGTTCGCAGACTGTGTATTTGTCTGCACGCAGGACCGGATGCACTACGAGCCGGTTCTGCAAGCCTTGGACAAGGGCTATGATGTGCTTTGTGAAAAGCCGATGAGCTATGACCGTGCGGAGCTCATCGCAATGGGCGAAAAGGCGCGGCAGACAGGCCGGATGCTTTCCATCTGTCACGTACTGCGCTATTCCCCCTTTTTTGTGAAGCTCAAGGAGTTGATTGAAAGCGGCGCAATCGGCCAACTCGTATCCATTCAGCATATCGAAAGCGTCGGCTATTGGCATATGGCGCACAGCTTTGTACGTGGGAACTGGAATCGCAGCGAGGACAGTTGCCCGATGATTCTGGCAAAATGCTGCCACGACACCGATATTCTGACATGGCTGATCGGAAGCTCATGCAAGGCGGTCAGCAGCTTTGGTTCCCTTGCGCACTTCAACGCCGCGCACAAGCCGTCAGGTGCGCCGCCATACTGTCTGGACGGGTGTACGCATCGGGACGACTGCCCTTACTATGCGCCCCGGTTCTATTTGGAGCACCCGAGGGCTGTGTCTGACGGCTTTGTTTCCGTGGTCAGCCTTGATCCTTCACACGAGGCCGTGTTGAACGCTTTACAGCGCGGGCCGTATGGCCGGTGTGTCTACCAGTGCGATAACGATGTGGTGGACAATCAGGTCGTAAATCTGCTGTATGAAAACGGCGTCAGTGCCGCCATGACGATGTGTGCCTTTACCGAGCATTGTGAGCGTATCATCAATGTTATGGGAAGTCACGGTCAGATCCAAGGTAATATGGAGTCATCTACGATGGAAATCAGCGATTTCGCCACCGGCAATCGAACAACACTGCATGTGCATACACCTGCAGGCGGACATAGCGGCAGCGACGCCGCCATGATGAGAGACTTCCTGCAGGCACTGCGCAGTGGAGGAGGAAGCAAAACCAGCGCGGATGCTTCGGTGGAGAGTCACCTTATTGCGCTGGCCGCAGAGGAGAGCCGCCTAAATGGCGGAAAGGCCATTAACATGAACGAATGGAGGACAAAAAAGTGAGTATTTTGAAGAACGCGGTACGTCCGCAGCACATCCCGACCTATGACGGTTCCAATCAGTCTACGCATCCTTCGGTGCTGCGCTTTGACGCTCCTTGGCATGGATACCTGTACTGGATGGCAATGACACCATACCCCTACAACAACGATGGGCTGGAGGATCCTTCTGTCCTGGTTTCCAACGATGCAGAAACATGGAGCGTCCCTGCAGGATTGACGAATCCGCTGACCCCCGCGCCGAAGCCCGGCCATAACTGTGATGTGGAGCTTGTCTATAATAAGGATTGCGATGAATTGTGGCTCTATTATGTGGAGGCGGACGATATTGTGCAGTCATGGGTCAAGCTCATGCGCTCTGCAGACGGCGTTCACTGGACAAAGCCGGAGATTGTACTCCATGATCCCGTTCAAAAATACAGCATCCTTTCCCCTTGCATCCAGCGTATGCAGGATGGCGAATGGCAGATGTGGTATGTGGACACCGGCAACACCGGCTATCAGAATCAGGCAAACAAGGTGCGCGTTCGTACCTCAAAGGACGGCCTCTGCTGGAGCGAGGAAGAAACCTGTGAGGATCTCCTTCAGCCGGGCTACCAGATTTGGCACCTGACCATTTGGCGTGATCCGGAAGACGATTCTCTGCACGCCATTTATCCGGCTTATCCGAACGGGACAAACTGTGACTACTGCAAACTGTTCTACGCAGTCAAGAAGGCGGGACAGCCTTGGAAGACCTTCCCGAATCCTCTGATGGAGCAGGGCGAAGAAGGAAGCTGGGACGATTTTTGCCTGTATCGAACCGCATTTCTGCTGGATCAAGGAAAGGATACTCTCCGTGTTTGGTATGGCGGGAAGCGGAAATCCGATGCCGCATGGGGCATTGGGTATACCGAAGGTCAGTATAGCGTGATTTGTACTGCTCTGGAGAAATAAGCGGACTGTTTATGCGCCGTTTCGTCCGAGCCAATATTTGTTCCTCAAAGGAGGGCTGTATGAAAAATCCAACTCTTGTTATTTTGGCCGCCGGCATGGGCAGCCGCTTCGGCGGTCTCAAGCAGATCGAGCCAGTCGATCCTGGAGGCCATCTCATCATAGATTTTTCCCTGTTTGACGCATGGCGCGCCGGCTTTCGTAATGTGGTCTTTATCATCACCCATGAGATGGAACAGGAGTTTCGTAAGTGCATTGGAGATCGAATGGAGCGGTTCTTTCATGTCTCCTATGCTTACCAGGAGCTTGACCGGCTCCCGGAAGGGGTTTCCGTTCCTGCCGAGCGCACAAAGCCGTGGGGGACCGGACATGCGCTGGCTTGCTGCCGCGGTGTGATAAACGGACCGTTTGCCGTCATTAACGCGGACGATTTTTATGGCCGCACGGCTTTCACCGAAATATTTGATTTTTTGGCAAAGCAGACCGATGAGAGCAAATATGCGATGGTTGGGTACCTCCTGAAGAACACTGTGACGGAATTCGGCTCGGTTGCGCGTGGCGTGTGCCAAATCGAAAACGGCCTGCTCACAGGGATTACCGAGCGCACGAGGATCTTCAAAAAGGGAGCAGATGCCGAATACACGGAAGACGGCAACCACTTCATCACGCTGCCTGGTGACACGGTCGTTTCAATGAATCTGTGGGGCTTCTCCGCTAAAATTCTGGATGAGCTTTGGTTTCGTATGGGTGCGTTTCTGCGCGAGGCGATAAAAACAGATCCGCTCAAGTGCGAGTACTTCCTTCCGTTTGTTGTCAACGAGCAGCTTTCAGACAAGTCCGCAAGCGTACAGGTTCTTCCCTGCGAGGAGATCTGGTACGGTGTGACTTACCGTGAAGATTTGGACTCCGTCAAGCAGGCTGTTGCGAAAATGAAAGCCGACGGAGTCTACACGGAGGAACTATGGAAATGAACACAAACCTACTTGATGTGCTGCGTGGCTTCCGGCTGGACGCTGAACCGGTTTCCTGCGAGCCGTATGGCTGCGGGCACATCAATGTCACCTATTTGGCTGTCGCGGCGAGCGGACGCCGCTACATCCTGCAGAGGATCAACCATCACACATTCCGCGACATCCCCGGCCTGATGGAGAACATCACCGCAGTCACCGAGTTCCTGCGCGCAAAAGCAAATGACCCACGCGGCGTTTTGACATTGGTAAAGACACATGACGGAGCGAGCTTTCTTCACACGAAGGACGCATACTGGCGTGTATACGACTTCGTTGAGGACACCATATGCCTTCAGCTGCCGGAAACAGATGAGGACTTCTACCAGAGCGCCATCGGGTTTGGCACATTTCAGCAAATGCTGTCAGACTTTCCAGCGGAAAGGCTGCATGAGACGATCCCCAATTTCCACAATACGCCTGACCGATATCGTGCTTTTCTTGAAGTTTTGGAGCGCGACGCTTTGCACCGTGCGGCGCTGGTTCAGCCGGAAATTGAATTTGCGCTTGCCAGACAGTCGGAAATGGGGGTACTGCAGAGTGCGCTGAGTTCCGGGGAACTTCCATTGCGCGTAACGCATAACGACACCAAACTCAATAATGTTCTGTTGGATGCAAAAACGAGAAAAGCCTGCTGTGTGATTGACCTTGATACCGTGATGCCGGGAACCAGTGTTTATGACTTTGGCGATTCCATTCGCTTTGGTGCGGCAACTGCTGCCGAGGATGAGAAGGATGTATCTAAAATGGAGGTCAGCCTGGAACGATTCAGGGCGTTTACCCGCGGCTACACGCGCTCCTGTCCCAATCTGACAAAAAGTGAAATTGCTTGCCTTGCCATTGGTGCAAAGACCATGACGATGGAGTGCGGAGTTCGCTTCTTGACGGACTATCTGGACGGAGATCACTATTTCGCTACCCACCGAGAAGGGCAGAATTTAGATCGCGCCCGCACACAATTCAAACTTGTCGCCGACATGGAAAAGAAGTGGGATGCGATGCAGAAAATCGTGAAGGAGGAAGCAAAATGAATGTTCTTGTAACGGGCGGCGCCGGATACATAGGCAGTCACACCTGCGTGGAGCTGATCAAGGCAGGGTATACCCCCATCGCAGTTGACAACTTTGTCAACTCCAGTGCGGAGAGCCTGCGCCGTGTCGGTGAAATAACAGGACAAAATGTGACTTTGATCGAAGGGGATATTCGTGATGAATATCTGTTGAATGAGATTTTTGGAAGCTGTGAGATAGCTTGTGTCATTCATTTCGCAGGCCTCAAGGCAGTCGGAGAATCTGTCATGAAGCCGCTTGATTACTATCAGAACAATTTGGATGCAACCTTGGAGTTGTGCAGCGCTATGTCAAGGCACAAGGTCAAGCGCATTATTTTCTCATCCTCCGCCACTGTCTATTCAGGCGACAACGAGATGCCCCTGCGTGAGACCTCAAAAACCGGGAACTGCACAAACCCTTATGGTTGGACAAAATTCATGTGCGAACAGATCCTGCGCGATATGGCAAAGGCCGACCCAGAGTGGTCGGTTGTGAATCTGCGCTACTTCAATCCGGTCGGCGCACATGAAAGCGGGAAGATCGGTGAGCACCCCAACGGCATTCCGAATAACCTCATGCCCTATATTTCACAGACAGCCATCGGAAAGCGTGACCACCTGAATGTGTTCGGAAACGACTACCCCACGCCGGACGGTACCGGTGTGCGCGACTATATCCACGTGGTCGACTTGGCAAAGGGACATGTTGCCGCCATCCAGTATCTAATGCAGCACAACGGGGAAAGCGTCTTTAACCTTGGTACAGGTCACGGCTATAGTGTGTTGGATATGGTGCATGCCTTTGAAGAAGCCAATGATGTGGTTGTTCCATATCAGATTGCAGCGCGCCGACAGGGGGATCTGCCCATCTGCTATGCAGATACCTCAAAGAGCACAGAGCTTCTCGGATGGAAAGCGGAGAAATCTCTAATCGATATGTGTCGCGACACATGGAATTGGCAAAAGCAGAATCCTGACGGATACGGGGGGTAAAATGTTGCATGTGAATTTCATTCAGGTGAAAGATTCCGAAGATATGGGGAGGGCTGCCGCTGATGAATTTGAAGCCGTTATTCAGGCAAAGCCCTCCTGTGTGATAGGTCTTGCCACCGGTTCTACTCCCATTCCGCTGTACCGCGAGCTTATTCTCCGTGAGCGGGCGGGGCGCATTGACTTCAGCCGGGTTCGGTCGGTAAATCTGGATGAATATAAGGGACTTGCTCCCGACCATCCGCAAAGCTATCGCCGTTTCATGCAGGAAAAGTTGTTTGACCATATCAATATTAAATCGGAAAACACCATTGTTCCCGATGGCCTTGCAGAAGATATTCCAACCATGTGCGAGCAATACGAGCGCAAGCTGGAGGACTGGGGCGGCATTGATATTCAGCTTCTTGGCCTCGGTCATGATGGACATATCGGATTCAATGAGCCCTGCGACCATTTCCCGGCTGTAACCCATGAAGTTCGGCTCACGGAAATGACTCGCGAGGCAAATAAGCGGTTCTTTGCATCGGTCAACGATGTCCCCGCATCTGCTATCACGATGGGAGTCGGCACAATTATGTCAGCGAAGAAAATCGTCATGCTTGTTACAGGCAAGGATAAGGCAGATATCCTCTTCCGCACATTTTGGGGACCTGTAACACCGCAGCTTCCCGGCTCAATTCTGCAATTCCATCCAAATGTCACAGTTATTTGTGACATGGACGCATCTGTCTCTCTGCCCCTGTGAATGAAAGGAGACTGCCATGAACTACCTTGGCATCGATTATTCTGTAAAAAACATGCCCCTATTAGATAATGCTTTCATCCCCTTCGGTGTTTGGGCAGAAGCATATCTGAAAGAGGCGGTACATCCCTTCAAAATTGCCATAGAAAGAGAAAACGGCTTTGTCTCTGTGTTTGAGACAAAGCTGCGCAGCGATGCGTTTGCAGCAGCAAATTACCGCTACGCTGAAAGATTTGTCAAAATGCTTTTATGGAGCGTTGGCGGCTGGCGCCTTTACCTGTGTGGCGATGACACAATTGCAAAGCGATTACAAGCGGAATACCGTGCGGGAGGTCTCCGCCATTTTGACGTCAGCTTTATGCAGGATGTCTACGAACGCCCCTTCGAGGTAGTGGTTTGCGAAGAAGCTGCCTTCCCGCAGCCCAATGAGCAGGCAAAAAAAGTGGGAGGGCATATAAATGGCTGCCGCATTGGTTTCGATGCAGGTGGTTCTGACCGCAAGGTTTCTGCGGTCATTGACGGCAGGACAGTCTACTCCGAGGAGGTTGTGTGGCATCCGAAAACAAGTGAAGATCCTCAATATCAATATGAGGGGATCGTGAGTGCGCTTAAGACGGCAGCGTCGAAAATGCCGCGGGTGGACGGTATTGGCGTGTCCTCCGCAGGCGTCTTTGTCGGAAACGCCCCTATGGTATCCTCCATCTTCATCAAGGTTCCTCGCAGCTGCAGGGATGAGGTAAAAACCATCTATGATCGCGCGGCAAAGGAGATTGGAGATGTCCCCATTGTTGTTGCTAATGACGGAGATGTATCCGCCCTTGCAGGAGCTATGAGTCTTGGAGCAGGCTCTATTATGGGGCTTGCGATGGGAACGAGTGAAGCTGTCGGATATGTAAATGCAGAGGGAAATCTGCTTGGATGGTTTAATGAGTTGGCCTTTGCTCCGGTGGATTTGAACGAGTGCGCCATGCGTGACGAGTGGTCCGGAGATATCGGGGTCGGATGCAAATACTTTTCTCAAGATGCTGTGATAAAGCTGGCGCCCGCGGCAGGAATCGCACTTTCTGAGAATCTTTCTCCTGCTGAGAAACTCAAGGAGGTTCAGAAGCTGACGGAACAGGAAGTTCCATTTGCGTGCGATATCTTCCGTTCAATTGGCGTGTATCTGGCGCACACTCTAAGCCTCTATGCAATGATTTATGATCTCCGCACACTGCTGGTGCTTGGGCGTGTGGCGTCTGGCATCGGAGGGAATTTAATTATAGAAGAATGTCAGCGAGTATTGGAGGAAGAATTCCCTGAACTGTGCAGGAAGCTTCGAGTTATGCTGCCGGATGAAAAATTCCGGCGTGTGGGGCAGTCAATGGCAGCGGCAAGCCTGCCGGAGGTGTGAAATGATATTTCATAATGCCCATATCTTTGTTGACGGTTCTTTCCGTCACGGCGCATTTCGGGTGGAGAATGGTAGGTTCGCCGAAATGATAGATTCCACCCATACAGTTGCCGGTGGTATCGACTTGTCAAATCAGTATGTGATCCCGGGACTTGTGGATATACATACTCACGGAAATTCCGGTGCGGACTTCTCGGATGGTGATTATGATGGGCTAATCAGAATGGCTCGTTATCTGGCGCAAAACGGCGTAACCAGCTTCGCACCGGCCTCCATGACATTGCCGTATCATGTGCTGGAAATGGCATTCAAAAACGCCGTTTGGCTCAAAAACGAGAAGCCGAGAGAGTGCGCAAATTTAGTGGGAATACAAATGGAAGGGCCGTTTTTTTCAGAAAAGAAAAAAGGAGCGCAGAACGGTTCATACCTGAAACTGCCAGATATAGAGGCGTTTCAGAAACTATATGATAGTTCCAAGGGGCTTATCAGGATTGTCGATGTAGCTGCGGAATTGTCTGGAGCCGAGACTTTCACAAAGCATGCGGCCACGCTCTGCAAAGTAGCTATCGCGCATACTGACTGCACCTATGATGAGGCCGAGACCGTATTCGATGCAGGTGCTTCCCATCTGACGCACCTGTTTAATGCTATGCCCGGAATCCACCATCGAAAGCCCGGACCCATAGGAGCAGGAAGTGAGCGTAAGGGTGTGACTGCCGAACTGATCTGTGATGGGTTGCACGTCCATCCCAGCGCCATTCGCATGGCATTTAAGCTGTTCCCCGGAAGGGTATGTTTAATTTCTGATGCTCTCCGCTGCTGCGGTATGCCGGATGGCAAATATACCCTTGGTGGGCAGGAGGTCTTTTTGAAAAACGGTGTCGCCCGCCTCGCAGATGGCACCATCGCGGGATCAGCGACAAATCTCTACGACTGTATGAAAAAGGCCGTGGAGTTTGGCATACCGAGGGAGCAGGCTGTTATGTCAGCGACAATCATTCCAGCTGCAGTGGTCGGCTGTGCGGATAAGGTTGGTTCGATTGCCGCTGGGAAAAATGCGGACTTTGTTGTTTGTGACGAGCAATTAAACCCGAAATCGGTGTATCTGAACGGGGTTCTACTGAAAAAGACTTCCGAACTGTCGTTTGATTCGTAAAAGGGGTGAATAAGCCTTGGAGATATCGGAGCTGGCAGCCAATATAAATCAGCCTGTATTTGAAGATAAACTGACTCAGGTATACGGTTCGGACAGGTTAGAAAGCGCAAAGAGCCGCTGCACAGAGGCGACGGAGGGCTTCCGCCTGACCTTTGGCTATTCGGCACAGGCGCTGTTCAGCGCGCCGGGCCGCACGGAGCTGGGCGGCAACCACACCGATCACCAGCGGGGCTGCGTTTTGGCCGCCGCCGTGGATCTGGACATTCTGGCAGCCGTCACCGACAGCGGCGTTATCCGCGTGCTGTCTCAGGGCTATCCCATGACGGAGGTATCCCTTCGGGAGCTGACTCCGCAGGAGGGGGAGAAAAACACCTCGGCGGCGCTGATCCGGGGCGTGGCGTCCCGGATGCAGGAGATGGGCTGTGCCCTGCGGGGCAGGGGGCTGGACGTATATATGACCTCCACCGTCCCCAAGGGCAGCGGCCTCAGCTCCTCCGCCGCCTATGAGGTGCTGATGGGAACCATGCTCAACGAGCTGTTCTGGTCGGGACACTGTACGCCGGTGGAGCTGGCGCAGATCGGCCAGTATGCGGAAAATGTGTTCTTCGGGAAGCCCTGCGGCCTGATGGATCAGACCGCTTCCTCCGTGGGCGGTGTGGTGGCCATCGACTTCGCGGATACAGCCCACCCGGCGGTGGAACGGCTGGACGTGGATCTCCACGCCTGCGGCTACGCCCTGTGCATTCTGGACTCCGGTGCGGGACACGAGGATCTGACCGGGGAGTACAGCGCCATCACCGACGAGCTGCGGGCGGTCTGCCGCGTGTTCGGCAAAGAGGTGCTGCGGGAGGTGCCGGAGGAGGCCTTCCTTGCGGGGCTGCCCCAGGTCAGAAAGGCGGCAGGGGATCGGGCGGTAAACCGCGCCTTCCACGTCTACGGCGAGAATCGCCGCGTGCGGGAGGAGGTACAGGCGCTCCGCAGCGGCGATTTCCAGCGGTTTCTCGCGCTGGTGCGGGAGTCGGGGCGCTCCTCCGCCATGTATTTGCAGAATATCATTCCCACCGGCAGCACGGCGGCGCAGGAGCTGATGGTGACCATCGCCCTGTGCGAACGCATGCTGGAGGGGCGGGGCGCTGTCCGTGTCCACGGCGGCGGCTTCGGCGGAACGGCACAGGCGTTCGTGCCGCTGGATATGCTGGACGGCTTCCGCGACAGGGTGGAAGCCTCGCTGGGACGGGGCTGCTGCCACGTGGTGCGCATCCGGCCGGCCGGCGGCATCCGGCTGGGATAGGAGGTGCGGCATGTGCTATCAGGCCATTGAAGATCTGCTTGGCTACGCCCTGCGCACAGGGCTTATAGAGGAATGTGACCGCACATGGGCGGCAAATCGTTTGCTTCAGACCTTGGGGCTGGAATCGTGGGAGCCGCCGCAGACAGTCCGGGAGCGGCCCTTGGAGGATATCCTGAAGGAGCTGCTGGACGACGCGGCGGCGCGGGGCGTCATACAGAACGACATCACCAGCCGCGACCTGTTCGATACCGAGCTGATGGGCATACTGACGCCCCGCCCCGCTCAGGTCATCAGTGAATTCCGGCGACGGTATCAGGCCGACCTGAAGGAGGCCACAGACTGGTTTTACCGCTTCTGTCAGGACACGGACTACATCCGACGTTACCGCGTTGCGCGGGACAGGAAGTGGAAGGCCGCCACCGCCTACGGCGAGCTGGACATCACCATCAACCTGTCCAAGCCGGAGAAGGACCCCAAGGCCATCGCCGCGGCCAAAGCAGCGCCCCAGCGGGGCTACCCGAAGTGCCTGCTGTGCAGGGAGAACGAGGGCTACGCCGGGCGGCTGGGGCATCCCGCACGGCAGAATCTGCGGCTCATACCCGTCACCCTCCAAAAGGAGCAGTGGTTTTTCCAATACAGCCCCTATGTCTACTACAACGAGCACTGCATCGTTTTGAACGGCCGGCACACCCCCATGAAGATCGACGGGGCGACCTTCCGCCGACTGCTGGACTTCATCAGGCAATTCCCCCACTACTTTGTGGGCAGCAACGCCGATCTCCCCATCGTGGGCGGCTCTATTCTCAGCCACGACCATTTTCAGGGCGGCCGCTATGCTTTTGCCATGGAAAAAGCCCCTGTGGAGCAGCATGTCACCTTCCGAGGCTTTGCAGATGTGGAGGCCGGCATTGTCAAGTGGCCCATGTCTGTGATCCGGCTCCGCTGCAAAGATGATCAGCGTCTGGTGGAGCTGGCGGAGCGCATCCTCGCCGCATGGCGGGGCTATACGGACGAGGCGGCCTTCATTTTCGCGAAGACGGACGGCGAGATGCACAACACCATCACCCCCATCGCCCGTATGCGGGAGGGACAGTTTGAGTTGGATCTGGTGCTGCGCAACAACATCACCACGGAGGAGTATCCCCTCGGCGTCTACCATCCCCATCAGGAGCTGCACCACATCAAGAAGGAGAACATCGGCCTCATCGAAGTCATGGGTCTTGCGGTGCTGCCCGCCCGGCTGAAGGACGAGCTGCACGGCGTGGCGCAGGCTCTGGTGTGTGGCGACGATCTGCGGCAGGACGAGACCCTGCGCAAGCACGCGGATTGGGCGGATGAGCTGAAGACCCGCTATACCTTCACGGCGGACAACGCCGAGGAGCTCCTGCGGCGGGAGGTGGGCGCGGTGTTCGCCACGGTTCTGGAGCACGCCGGCGTTTTCAAGTGTACCCCAGAGGGCCGGGAGGCCTTTTTGAGATTTATACATAGTGCTGAAATGTAAGGAGGAACTATATGGCAAAGAACAGGTATATTGGGGATTATCCCGCTATTGGTATCCGCCCGATCATTGATGGTCGCCGCGGCCCGATGCAGTTACGAGAAAATCTGGAGGATCAAGTTCTGGCGATGGCTTTGGCAGCCAAAAAACTGTTTGAGGACAACCTGCGCTATTCCAATGGTGATCCAGTTCGTGTGGTCGTTGCAGATAGCTCGATTGGGCGCGTACCGGAATCGGCTGCCTGTGCGGAGAAATTCCGCAGAGAAGGCGTGGCAATTACACTGTCTGTCACACCGTGCTGGTGCTACGGCTCCGAAACTATGGATATGGATCCGATGACGATTAAGGGTGTCTGGGGCTTTAATGGTACGGAACGTCCGGGGGCTGTATACTTGGCCTCTGTTTTGGCCACCCATGCGCAAAAGGGACTTCCTGCGTTTGGGATTTATGGCCATGAGGTGCAGGATCGTGACCAGGTCGCCTGTATTCCTGATGATGTAAAGGAAAAGCTGCTGCGCTTTGGCCGTGCAGCCGTTGCCGCTGCAACCATGCGGGGAAAAAGCTATTTGCAGATTGGCTCGATGTGTATGGGGATCGGAGGCTCGATTATCGACCAACAATTTATGGAGGAATATCTCGGCCTCCGCGTAGAGTCTGTGGATGAAGTAGAGATTCTTCGCCGCATGGAGGAGGGCATCTATGACCACGCTGCGTATGAAAGAGCATTGGCATGGACAAAGGAGCACTGCAAAGAAGGTCGTGACGACAACCCTGAATTCGTCCAGTTTCTTGGAGAAAAACGCCGCATTAAATTCACTGCGGAGGAAAAGGAAAAGCAGTGGGAATTCACCATTAAGATGTACTGTATCATCAAAGATCTGATGCAGGGAAACCCCAATCTCCCAGACGGATTCGAGGAGGAAAAGTCCGGCCACAATGCCATTGCAGCAGGTTTCCAGGGACAGAGGCAGTGGACGGATCACTGGCCCAACTGTGATTATCCCGAGGCAATACTGAATTCCTCCTTCGATTTTGAGGGGAAGAAAGAACCGATGGTCTTCGCTACTGAAAATGATGTGCTCAACGGACTCAGTATGTTGTTTATGGGCCTGCTGACCAATCGAGCGCAGATTTTCGCCGATGTCCGTACCTATTGGTCGCAGGAAGCCACAAAGCGAGTTACCGGATATGATTTGGAGGGTCTGGCAAAGGACAACGGCGGGATTATCCATCTGCTAAACTCCGGCGCAGCCTGCCTTGATGCCTGCGGCGAGTGTTCCGATGAGAATGGGAATGCGGTAATGAAGCACTGGTGGGATGTCACAGATGAGGATATCCGAAAAATGACCGACGCAACAGTCTGGTGCGAGGCAGGACTGGATAATTTCCGCGGCGGAGGCTTTTCCAGCCACTTTGTCACCCGCGCAGAAATGCCCGTCACGATGATTCGCCTTAACCTTGTAAAAGGCCTCGGCCCGGTTCTGCAAATTGCCGAAGGCTGGACCGTCAAGCTTCCCGATGCAGTGACCGAAACGCTCATGGAGCGTACAAATCCCACATGGCCTTGCACATGGTTCACACCGCGCTGCAGCGGTAAGCCCGGCAGCCCATTCCAGGACGCCTACACCGTTATGCAGCATTGGGGCGCAAATCACGGCGCAATCTCTTATGGACACATTGGTGCAGATATCATCACGCTCTGCTCTATGCTGCGTATTCCCATCAGTATGCATAATGTGGATGAGGCTGATATCTTCCGACCGGCGGCGTGGAACGCCTTCGGCATGGATAAGGAGGGCCAGGATTATCGCGCCTGCGCTGCCTATGGCCCAATGTATAGGAATATCCGATGAAGGATTCGCCGCACCGTCTTCGACTCCATTGCAATTCCGCAATTCCAGAAAGGTATCGTGATTCCATGCGTAATTTACTGGCTTTTGATTTAGGTGCAAGTAATGGCCGTGCCATCCTGGGCCGATTCGATGGCACAAGGGTTACTTTGCATGAGCTTCATCGTTTTGAAAACAACTATATCGAAATGAACGGTGTGTTCTATTGGGATCTGCCGTATCTTTACCAACAACTTAAGCTCGGCTTTCTTGCCTTTCGGCAGGCTAATATGGGCGAGCTTGACTGCTTTGGCATCGACGCATGGGGTGTAGATTACGGCTTACTGGACAAGAATGGGAATCTTCTTTCCAACCCAAGAGCCTACCGCTACGCTCGGGAGGAGGATATGTCCGAGGTCTGGAAGCAGCTGGACTTTGCTGATATCTTCGCCCGTACCGGTATTGCCGCCATGAACTTCAACACCATTTTTCAGCTCATGCGGCGCAGGTGCGAGGATGATGCAGCCCTGCAGAACGCTGAAACATTGCTGCTGATGCCAGATCTATTGGGATATTTTCTAACCGGTGAAAAGGCATCGGAATACACGAATGTGACGACCACCATGCTGTATTCTCCGGAGAAGCGAGATTGGGACAGAGAAATCATCTGCAAACTTGGTCTGCCGGAGAGGATTTTCACAAGGATAGATTATGCAGGGGATCTTCGTGGCAAGCTGCGTTCGGAACTGTCGAAGGAACTTGGAATCAACCAAGCGGCTTTTGCCGCCGTTGGTACGCATGATACGGCCTCGGCTGTGGCTGCTATTCCCGGAAACGGCAACTTTGCTTTCTGCTCCAGCGGAACATGGTCGTTGTTTGGTGTGGAAACAGATCGTCCCGTTCTGGAGAGGACGGTGCGTGATGCAAACTTCTCAAACGAAGGGACGATTCAACGAGGCTTTTGTCCACTTAAAAGCATTATGGGACTGTGGCTCATTCAAGAGTGCCGCCGTGAATGGCAAAAGGAAGGAACGCTATACTCTTGGGATGAGATCGTGGATCAGGCAAAACAGGCAGAGCCCTTCCGATCTATCATCGACCCGGATTATGGAGAATTCTTCTCCGGCGGGGGAATGTCTGAAAAAATACAAGGCTTTTGCCGAAGAACAAACCAGCAGATTCCCGAGAGCGTTGGGCAGATGGCGCGCTGTATCTATGAATCCCTTGCACTAAAGTACCGCTGGGCACTGGAACGCCTTGAAGACATCAAGGGACATCGCATTGATAGGCTGCACATCGTTGGCGGTGGTTCGCAAAACCGCTTTCTTAACCAGCTTGCGGCAGATGCCATTGACCGTCCGGTCATTACAGGCCCGGTGGAGGGTGCAGCCCTTGGAAATATCCTTGCTCAAGCTATGGCTCTGGGTGACATCAAGAGTATTGATGATCTGCGCGATGTTGTTCGGGAATCAGTTGACATGGAGACTTATACGCCGAACCATACATTAGGATGGGAAGCGGCATATAGAAAACTATGTGATTTTTTATAAGGAGCTTTCATCATGAATATTCAATACATTCACCCCGCAGATCAGATTGTAATGTTTATGCAGAGGGTCTACGACAAAAAACTCACCTCCATGTCTGGCGGCAATCTGTCGGTCCGAGATAATGAGGGAAACATTTGGATCACGCCTGCCAGTATCGACAAGGGTTCGCTTACCAGAAGGGACATCATTTGCGTTCGCCCCAACGGCGATTGCGAAGGCCCTCATGCGCCCTCCTCAGAGCTGCCTTTCCATCGATCGGTCTATAAGCTGCGTCCGGATCTAAACGCTGTTTTGCATGCGCACCCACCTGCACTTGTTGCATTCTCTGTCGTTCGCAGGCTTCCGGAACTTAACCTGACTCCAACGGTGCGGTATATGTGCAATAACATAAAAATGGCGGCTTATGCCATTCCCGGAAGTCAAGCACTCAGTGCAGAGGTGGGGAAAGTGTTTGAACAGGGCTGCAACATCGCTTTGCTGGAAAACCACGGCGTATGCGTGGGCGCAGCGGATATGCTTACAGCTTTTCAGCAGTTCGAAACACTCAATTATGCTGCTGAACTGGAAGCTCTGGCAACTCGCCGTGGAGAGATTCGCCCACTGTCGGAAGCTGCATGCCAAATGAGCAAAACAAATGTCTGTTCTGAACTGCGAAACGTATCCCCGCAACCTTGTAGTTCGGAAGAATTGGCAGCCCGGCGCGATTTGATTGCACTGATACGGCGTTCCTATAAGATGGGACTTTTTACGGCGGCTCAAGGAACCTATTCCACCCGGCTGTCAGACGGGAGCTTTATCATCACACCTCTTCACGCTGATCCTGCCTATTTGGAGGCAGACGACTTGGTACGTATACAGGACGGTGCGAAAGAACCTGGGAAGACCCCGGATGCAGATGTGTTGCTACACCAGAAAATCTACGATAAAAATCCCAAAATCGGTGCGATAGCTTTTGCTCAACCGGTTCATTCCATGGTGTTTGCTGTTACTGATATGCCATTCGACACGCGAACGATTCCGGAAAGCTATATTCTTTTGCGCGATGTAAAGCGGATTCCATTCGAGGCAGCTTATCAGAATTTGGACGATGTCGCAGCTGAGTTTGATAATGCTCATCCGGTTCTTCTTGTTAAAAACAAATCGGTCATGGTAACGGGTGCTTCGATGCTGCAGGTTTTCGACCGTCTCGAGGTCATGGAAATGACGGCCGCATCTATTTTGGATGCCCAAGCTCTTGGGACGATAGCCCATATTCCATCGGACGAAATCGCGGCACTGAAAACCGCATTTCACTTAGAGGACTAATCATCTTCGGTCCCAAGCCCAAAAATCCTTTTTCGCAGAAAACTGCGGCTAAAAACAGTGGAACCGCCGGACACCCGGCGCACACATAAGGGAAAATCACAGAAAAAGGAAAGGAGCGAAATAACAATGATGTGTTGGACCAGACTCTTTAGAAAGAGACTGCTTCCACTTCTGCTGGCGGCTGTCATGTTGACCGGGATGCTGCCCCGGTTGACGGTAGTTGCGCAAGCAGAGGAGCAAGGCCAGAAGATCGACTTGACCGAAAGCAGCGTAAGTCATCATGGAACCACTGCGGACAATACGCGGCCCAAGCGATGGGTCGTGGACGGAGACCGGACACAGGCAAACTATTTCGTGACCGGCAATGATCAAACGCAGACGGCAAACACCGAAAATCCTGCGAACCCCGGCTACTGGCTTCAGCTGGATCTGGGTCAGAAGTACAGCATTACAAAGCTGAACCTGTGCATTTATTACGATGGACGCTACCTGAAGGATCTGGTGGTGCTTGCCTCAAATGAGGCGGAGTTTACCAAGGAGAACAGCCAGGTCGTATACAACGCGGACAGCAACAACTTCTTCGGCCTCGGAGCCGGGACGGATTCGGAGATGCCTGCCCAAAACAACAGTGCTGGCTTTGACATCACGCCGACGTCTGTGGTAGAGGCTCAGTATCTCCGTATTTTCAACAACGGCAACAGCAAGAACGACGGCGCCCATTGGATCGAAGTGGAGGTCTATGGAACTGAGACGACCGGTCAGCCGATGCTCTATAATGTAGCCAACGGTCGCAAGGCCACGGTCAACAAGGACGGCAGTGTGGATCCCAATCGTCCCGCCTCCCTGATGACGGACGGCGACAAGAGCGTCAGTACACCGAGATCAGCCGCGACAAGGTTCAGGATAAAAACGATCCTTCCTACGCTCAAATCGACCTTGGGGATGTGTATCCCATCAGCCGAGTCAACTTCTGGAACTACTGGGCGGATGGGCGAACTCTCAAGGATCTGAAGATCATTCTCAGCGAGGACCCGCATTTCAACAACGCGACTACGATTTATAGTCAGGATTATACCGCCACCGAGCAGGGCCTTGCGGCCACACCTGAAAATCCTGTCCGTGCCCGCTATATCCGGGTGTGGAACGACGGACACGACAAGGGGAACGGTGGCCACTACATCGAGATCGAGGCATGGAGCACGGAGACCCAGCGGCCCGTGCAGCCGGAGCCCTTCCAGTTTGGCGGAATTCTCAATATCCCGACTTATACCGCCAATGGTAAGGACGGAGAAGGTGTCACCCACCCGGATGTCCTTGACTTTACCCAGATCAAGGGCACTGGCGGCGCAGCGCTGGACACCTGGGGCGGCTATCGCTACTGGATGGCGATGACACCCAACCAGACTGGCAACTCACAGTTTGAAAACCCCTGTCTCGCCGCCTCCAGCGACGGTATCACTTGGGTGGTGCCCACAGGCATCACCAATCCGCTGACCAATGTCCCAAGGGAACCTGACAACACCCACAACTGTGATACCGATATGATCTACGACCCGAACTCGGATCAGCTTTGGGTCTACTATATCTGGGAGCAGGATAGCCCCAGGGGCACCCCCTCCGAGCTGCGCAGGATCAAGGTGGGGTATTCTGAGGGCAACTTCACCGTCGGTCAGTATGAGGTATGCACAAAAAGCAGTTACCAGTACGACATGCAGTCTCCCGCCGTGGTGCGGAGGGGAACTGGTCAATGGTTGATGTGGTCCAATAACTCCGACCAGAACGACGGCGTTGCCGGCTGGCAGAATCAGAATGCCTTTGTGGAACTGCGCCAGTCACAGGACGGGAAGACCTGGGGGGCTGCCAAGAGCCTGAAGCAATCCCTGATCCTGAAAGGCGAAGGCGGTGTGGAGTACTATATCCCATGGCATTTGGATGTGCAGTGGATGGAGAGTGAGAACGAGTATTGGGGCCTGTTCTGCGCCTATCCGAAGGGCGGGAATACCCAGAGAACCTATCTCCTCTTCGCCACATCCGTCGACGGTGAGACGTGGACCAGCTATCCCAAGCCGCTCATCTCTCCCACTGATGGTGGGTGGTACAACAATTTTGTCTACCGCTCCACCTTTACTTATGAAAACGGCAAACTCCGCGTTTGGTTCTCCGGCGGCGAATCCCAAGGCTGGCGCATCGGCTACACGGAGTTCGACAGCTTCAAGACAACGGTCCTTCCCACTCTTGGAACAGCCTATACGCCGGACGCCCCCACTCCGCCGCAGCCCGGCAACTGGCGTGATGTCACGCCCGGAAGTGGAGACATCCTCTTCGACCCCTATACGGCGGCCAACGACGGCTGGAAGGTGGAAAACGATACGGATGCCGCCTCCTACCGCAAGGGAAGCAAGGCTACCTTCTGCTTCTATGGCACAGCGGTACAGTGGATCGGCCAGCAGGAGGACTGCTTCGGCCCTGCCGTCCTCTATCTGGACGGAAATCCAGTGGCCGAGGGTGACATTAAAAACCAGTACATTTCCAGCGGGAACAATCATGATGTGATTCTGTTCACTGCGGAAAGCTTGGAGAACAAGGCTCATGTGCTGACCATTGAGCCTAAAAACGATGGACTGCGTACGCCTACAGGAGGAGGACCACGGCCCCACGACGGCGTACAGATCACAAAGCTGCAATATAAGGGTCCGGAGAAAGGGCAGGCCCCCGACGGTCTGTATTCCGTTGAGATCGATCAGACGGACATCCCCGTGGGAGGAACCGCCCGGATCACCGCCCTGGCACCCTTCAACTCCGCCAGCTCCGTCAGCTATGAGTCCGCTGACAAGAACATTGCCACGGTCAGCACCGACGGTATTGTCACCGGCGTGGGAGCGGGGCAGACGACAATCACCGTGAAGCACGGAAGCGACAGCAAAGAGGTCGCCGTCACCGTCACGGCCGGTCAGCTCAACACCTGGGTGCGGGTGGACAGCCATGACGGGCGCATCTCCTACACCGGCAGCTGGATCGATGAGAACAGCAGCGGGCATTATCAGGGCAAGGCGAAGGAGGCCAAGGACGCCCCCGGAGCGGCAGCCAGCTTCACCTTCACTGGCACCGGCTTCCGCTGGATCGGTCAAATGGATAGCAACTACGGTCTTGGCCGAGTATATGTGGACGGCAAGCTGGTGGCCATCGGCGATGCAAACGCCCCCAGCGGTAATCCCCTTCAGGCCATGATCCTGGAATTGCGGGGTCTGCCCGAAGGACAGCACACCGTCAAGGTGGAGGCAGAAAGCGGTGCTCCCATCTAGGTGGATGCCTTTGAGTATTACAACGGTACGCTGGATACCACCGTCAGTTCCGTGGTCATCCATCCCTCCGCGCCCATCCTCCTGGAGGTGAACGAGAGCATCGGCGTCCTTGCCACTGCCATGCATGGCGACCGGGTGGCCGTCCTCACCGACCAACTGGAGTACGCCGTGGAAGCGGATACTCTGGCAAAGGTGGATGCCTCCGGTGCGCAGCCGATGCTGATTGGTTTGGCGGCGGGGCAGGGCAAGCTCATCGCAAGGCTCAAAAATGACGGTGCGAAGTCCGCGGAACGGGCTGTCACCGTACTGAGCGGGGGCATGCAGGAAACACCGCGTATGCCGGTGGACAAGGAGCATCCCCTTCTGCTTGTCAGCATCTACGCACAGACCAAGAAGCAGGACTGGTGGGAGGCTGGCAAGCCCGCTGGCATTCCCTCCCAGGGCAATTTGAGTGTCACTGGCATCTGGAACAATATCCCGGATGATCTCAAGCCTTACACCGCCATCCAGCTCCACGCCGATGACTTTGTCGGTCACGGCTACGGCGGGTACGGCGACCACGACAGGCTTTGGGCATGGTACAGCTATTTCGTTGATCAGGCAGAAGAATATAATCGGAACGAGCCGGATTCGAAAAAGCACATCAACATCTACCTCACGCTGATGACTGGAGGAACCCCTCTCAGCTATCTCTCTCGTACCATCCCCGATGATGAGTTGGTCGCATTCATCAATACCCATGAATGTGTCAAGGGCGTCGTCCTCTCGGAAAACTACAACAATGGCGACACGGTAGGCGTGGCGAAGGTGACGGCTAAGTACCTGAAGCTGATGGCACAGCAAGGCTGCTATCTGGTACTGACCGATATTGATAAGCCGGGCTCGAATATGATGGAGAAGTGGTTCAACGATACGGATGAACTGCACAATGCCGCCAAGAAGTACCACAAGTACCTTATCATCAACTCCAAGAGCACCTCCAGCTCCGGCTTTAATACCGTGCGCAGCTTCGCGGTGGGTGCCTGGCTGGCCGGCCTGGCAGATAACTGGGGGGCACTGACCGATGCTTGGGCCTGGTATGAGTCTGGCTATGGACAGCTCTTTAAGCCAAACAGCAAGCCAAGCTATGAGGATGTGCGCAGGGTCTATACCTTCCCGGAAACTCTCTTTGCCATGAACATGCTCCAGTGCTATGCCAACGGCGCAGTGGTGTTCAACGCCGAGCATCCGTTCTACTGCACCGGCGTGGACGACAAACCCTCCTGGGTTCTCAAGGAGTCCATTCTGCCGGCCTTCCGCTATATCGTCCAACATCCCGCAGCGGACAAAGACACCGTAGCAAACCAGATCAAAGCGGGCATTTTCACCAATGGCGGGTATCTGCCCCAGAACTACGCAGCAGGTCTTTACGGAAACCACACCGACACCAATATTCTTCAGTCCACTGGGCGCTATCGGGTGCTTCCTCTCTTCACGAAGTATGTGCAGAGCGCCGACCTTGCTACGATCAGCCAGACCCTGTCCGTCAGTGATTTCAGTGGGAAGTCGGAGCAGCAGAAACAGGATATGCTGGCCGCCAACTACCCGGCCCGCTACCAGGGCACGGCCTTCGCCGAGGAACTCCTGGGCGGCGGTCATCGCTGGCTGGTGATGAACAGTTCCTTCAACGAGAATACGAATCAGTCCGCTAATATCACCCCCATGCAGGGCAGCTTTGCCACCAAACTGGAGTTCACCCTGACGCCCCACACCTACCTGATCTCCAGCGAGACGGCGGATGCTCTCGAGATCGAACTCAATAACTTCCGTGCTGACAAGGACGAGCTTTGGGTATCCGGAAAGAGCCTGAACAATATTGACTGGGCAACCGTATCCCCGGACGGTTCCTGGAACGGAGACAATCAGCGCCATGTAACGGAGTATATGGCCTACCACATCGAAAATCCCCAGCTTAATAAGCGGGACGGGGAGCGGCATGATCTCCGGGACACCGTTATCAAGGTGACCTCTGACAATCCGCTGACTGCCTCTGTGGAGCGGTTGGGCGAGGGCAGCAAAAAGCAGGATGCCTTCTATACGGAAAAGTACGAGGCTGGAGTCTACACCCTGACCATCACGCACAACGGTCAGGTTCGTGTTGCCATCCGAGCCAAGGCCACCGCTCCCGCGCTGCCGGATATTGCCGTCAGCCAGAAGTACACTGTGACCACCAGCGAGAAGGCAATCGGCACGGTGATGCCCGCTGACGCAGGCGCGCTGACCTACACCAAGGGTGCCGAGAGCAAGACCGGCTCTGTGGCGATTGACAGCTGGGATGTGGATTCCACCGGCAAGGTGACCTACACCCTGTCCGGCGGTGCGGCCGGTGATACCGTCACCCTGCCCGTGACCATCGGCTCCGACAACTATGCGGATGCCACCGTCAATGTGGTCATCACCCTCACGGCCAAGGACGACCAGGCGGCTCTGACTCTCACCGGCGGTACCACTGTGGTCTATGGTCAGACTCTGCAGCTGGGTACCAGCGGCGGCTCCGGCACCGGTGCTGTGACCTACGCTGTGACCAATGGCACCGGCGAGGCGACCATTGACGCCACCGGCAAGCTGACTCCCGTCAAGGTCGGTACCGTAAAGGTAAAGGCGACCAAGGCAGAGAATGCGAACTACAATGCCATCACCAGCGCGGAGGTGGAGATCCACATCACCAGAGCGACCCCCACCGGCGTACCCAAGTACACTGCTATCACCACCAGCGGTGAGCACAAAATCAACATCGCAGCCACCAAGCCTGCGGCTGCGTGGATCGAGGAGGGCGGCGCACTGACTTTCGGTGACGCTACCTTCGACCAGATCATCCTGGATGCCCACAAGCTCCATGTTGCTGTAAAGGTGACCGAGGAGCTGCTCTACGATAACGCATTCAATCTGGAAAACTACATTCTGGAGCAGTTCGGCAAGGCTCTGGCCAATGCCGAGGAGGATGCGTTCATCAACGGCACCGGCACCGGCCAGCCCCTGGGTATTCTCGCCGAAACCGGCGGCGCACAGATCGGTGTGACAACGAAATCTTCTGGCAAAGTGACAGCCGACGAGGTAATCGATCTGGTGTACTCCCTTAAGCGTCCCTACCGTAAGAACGCCGTGTTCCTTGCCAACGATGTCTGCGTCGCAGAGCTCCGCAAGCTGAAGGACAGCACGGGTCAGTATCTGTGGCAGCCCTCTCTGCAGGCGGGTGAGCCTGACCGTGTGCTGGGTTACAAGGTTTACACCTCTGCATATTTCCCTGTCCCTGCTCCTGGCAAGGCCGCAGTCGCATTCGGTGACTTCAGTTACTACAACATCGGTGACCGTGGCTCTCGTTCTATTGCGGAACTGAAAGAGCTGTTTGCTGGAAATGGCATGGTCGGCTTTGTCGCAAAGGAGCGTGTGGACGGGAAGCTGGTGTTGCCCGAAGCAGTCAAGCTGCTCAAAATGGCATCTGCCTGATGAGAGGAGGCGGCGGTGATGGACGAACTGCTCACCAAGGTGAAAGCCAACCTCATATTGGAACACACGGTGGATGATGCCTTGCTGAAAAGCTACATCACCGCCGCAGTTTCTTACGCCGAAAGCTACCAGCACATCCCGGAGGGCTACTACAAGGAGAACTCCATGCCGCCCACCACAGAGCAAGCCGTCATTATGCTGTCATCCCACTTCTATGAGAGCCGGGACGGCAGCACGGGCGGCTTCTTTGCGGATAACACCGGAGCGGCACAGCAGGTGTGGAACACGGTCAATCTGCTGTTGCGGCTTGACCGGGATTGGAAGGTGTGAGCATGAGTTTCGGAAAGATGAACGGCTTTGCCGACATTGTAGAAACCCGCCAAGTCAAGGACAGCGAAGGCTTCACTCATTCCGAGGATGAAGTCCTCGCTTCCGTTCGTGTGTACCGGGAAGGCCGGCACGGTTCACAGCGTTGGGCAAACCTCGCCGCATTCAGCGAAGCGACCGACCTGTTCCGCTTTCGGCGTATTCCTGGGCTGACAATCACCACAGACCAGTTTCTCATTTGCGATGACTGTCGCTACGACATTGTGTCCGTGGAGGATGTAAAGGGGCGTGGGATGTACATCGA
>ENA-ORSY01000897-ORSY01000897.1-human-gut-metagenome-genome-assembly--contig:-NODE-897-length-25116-cov-12.418299_pt1 | contig 25116 bp, 23 predicted proteins | sample MGYA00242193_ERZ509160 | MGnify/ENA primary metagenome ERZ509160 (study PRJEB26280, sample SAMEA2338670) | human gut metagenome | biome: human gut; feature: human-associated habitat; material: faeces...
GGCCCCGCCGGGCTTTTTCACATACTTCACCGGGGTGTAGTCCACCGGTACCTTGCTGCTGTCCCGGGCCTGGGAGAACCAGGCGGCCAGCTGGGCAGCCTCCTGAATGCTGGTCAGGTCGGGCTGCCCCCCCTCGGTCCACAGGATGACGTGGGAGCCGTGGATCTTCTGGGTGTGGAGCCAGATGTCCCGGCGGTCGGCGTCTTTGGCGGTGAGGCGGTCGTTCTGCCGGTTGCTGCGTCCCACCAGGATTCTCAGTCCGGCGGAGGAGATAAACTGCCTGGGCTTGGAGGCCCGCTGGAACCCCGGCTGCTTTTTGCCCCGGTTTTTCAGATAGCCGCCGCTCTCCAGCTCGGCGCGGATGTCGTTGAAATCCTGCTCCGCCTCCGCCTGGGACAGCTCCTGCACCACGCTCTCCAGGTACGTCAGCTCCTCCCGGCCCTTTTCCAGCTGCTCCGTCAGCACCCTCTCGGCGGTTTTCGCCTTGGCGTACTGCTTGAAGTACCGGGCGGCGTTCTCCTGGGGCCCCAGGCGCACATCCAGCGGGATGTTGACCGGCGGACAGCCGTCCTCATAGTAGTTTTCCGCCGTCAGGCGGCTCATGCCCCGCTCCATGCGGTAGAGGTTGGCGGTGATGAGCTCGCCGGATATCCGGAGCCTTTCCCGGTCCCGGGTGGCGGCCAGCTCCTTCTCCTGGGCCGCCAGCTTCCGGCGCACCCGGTCCCGGGCGGCGGAGGCGGACTTCATCAGGTCCTGACCCTTCTGCCGGACCCGGTCCGCCTGGTCCCGGCCCTCATAAAATTCGTCCAACAGGCTGCCGAAGCTGTCGAAGCTCTCCTGCTCCACGGCAGCGCCGTACTGGGTGATGGGACAATAGGTGAAATCCGCCGGCCGGCCGGCCCGTCGCAGCAGGGTGGGCGTAAAATCCCCCCGGGTGATTTTGTCCCGCCAAAGAACGAAACTGTCCCACAATTTCCCGCCCCTGTCCCGGGACAGGCCGGCGTCCACAGACCCATATGCGGCACAAACCAGCTCCCGGGCCAGCAGCGGCGGCAGGGCCGTGAAGGTGTCCAGCAGCCAGCCGTCCAGCGGCGCGCCCTCCGGCAGGGCGGAGAGCAGCTCCAAAAACTCCTCCCGGCTCACCTCCAGGGGCGAGTGCTTTTCCTGACGGGGCGGCAGGTGATAGAACAGGCCCGGCAGCACCTGTCGCTGCTGGGACATCTCGAAATCCACCCGCCGCAGGCAGTCGGTGATGCGTCCCTGGTGATCCACCAGGATCAGGTTGGCATGGCGGGGCATGGCCTCCAGAATCAGCCGCCAGGGCCGCTGCTCTCCCAGCTCGTCCGCCGCCTGTATGTGCAGCGTCACCACCCGCTCCAGAGGCTCCTGCTCCACGGACACGATGCGCCCTCCCGCCAGGTGCTTGCGCAGCAGCATGCAGAACATAGGCGGCTGGGAGGGATTGTCCCGCAGCAGAGCCGTCAGGTGCAGGCGGGGCTGGGTGGCTCCGGCGCACAGCAGCAGCCGCCGCCCGCCCCGCAGCAGCAGCACCACCTGATCCCGGGCAGGCTGCTGGATCTTCTCGATGCGGGTATTTTCCACCTGGGCGGCGGTCTCCCGGACCACGGCGCTCAGGCAAATGGCGTCCAGCGGCATGTTACTCCTCCTCCATCATCCGGCAGAACAGCTGGTTGACCCGGTCGTGCCTGCCCTGTAAATACAGGTATCCCAGCAGGGCCTCCAGAGCCGTGGCCTGCTGGTACTGGGCCCGGCTGGCGTGGGCCGGGATGGAATGGACGTTGGCGTTGCGGCCCCGGCGGAACACGTCCTGCTCCTCCTGGGTCAGCAGGGGCAGGATCTTCTCCGCCAGCTCCGCCTGCCGGGGGGCGCAGACCAGGGCCACGGTGGCCCGGTGAAGTCCTCTGCCCGTGGCCTTGCCCCCGGCGCACAGCCAGGTGCGCACCAGCAGCTCATACACCGCGTCGCCTATATGGGCCAGGCCGATGGAGCTGATGGCCCGGATCTGCTCCGGGGGCAGCTGCACAGCAAAATAATCAGTCATTGCGTTTGCTCCTTACTCTCGTTAAAACCGGTCAGCCCTTGGCCGCCAGCCAGTTGTGACCGGTGTGGGCCTCCGCCAGCAGGGGCACCGACAGCTCCGCCACCCCCTGCATCTCCTGCTGCAGAAGCTGCTCCACCCGAGACGCCTCCGCCTCCGGGCACTCCACGATCAGCTCATCGTGAACCTGCATGATGAGCCGGGCCTCCAGGCCCTCCGCCGCCAGGCGGCGGTGGACCCGCACCATGGCCAGCTTGATGATGTCCGCCGCCGTACCCTGGATGGGCATGTTCAGGGCCACCCGTTCGCCGAAGGACCGCATGTTGAAATTGGAGCTTTTCAGCTCCGGCAGGGCCCGGCGGCGGTGCCACAGGGTCTCCACATAGCCCCGCTCCCGGGCCTGGGACACCACCTGCTCCATATACTGCCTCACGCCGGTATAGGTGGCAAAATACCGTTCCATATACTCCTTGGCCTCCGCCACGGTGACGCCGATGTCCTGGGACAGGGAGAAGGCGGAGATGCCGTAGACAATGCCGAAGTTCACGGCCTTGGCCCGGGAGCGCATCTGATGGGTCACCTGGTCCTGGGGCACATGGAACACCCGGGCGGCAGTGACGGTGTGGAAGTCCTCCCCGGACAGGAACGCCTGCTGCATGGCCTCGTCCCCGGAGATGTGGGCCAGCAGCCGCAGCTCGATCTGGGAATAGTCCGCATCCACCAGCACATGGCCCGGGGCCGCCACGAACATCTCCCGCATTTTGCTGCCCAGGTCCGTGCGGGTGGGGATGTTCTGCAAATTGGGCTCCGTGGAGCTCAGGCGGCCCGTGGCCGTTACCGTCATCTGGAAGCTGGTGCGGATGCGGCCGTCGGGGTCGATGACCTTCAGAAGCCCGTCGGCATAGGTGCTTTTCAGCTTGGCATACTGCCGGTAGGTCAGCACGTCGGCCACCAGCGGCTGATCCTTCAGCTTCTCCAGCACGTCCGCATTGGTGGACCAGCCGGTTTTCGTCTTTTTCCCGTGGGGCAGGCCCAGGTCCTCGAACAGCACCTTTCCCAGCTGCTTGGGGGAATTGATGTTGAATTGCTGTCCGGCGGCGGCATAAATGCGCTCCTCCAGCTGGCGGATGGTGTCGGACAGGTCCGCACCGAACCGGGCCAGGGCTCCGCCGTCCACCAGAAAGCCGCTGCGCTCCATATCCGCCAGCACCCGGCACAGGGGCAGCTCCACATCGAAGTACAGCTTTTCCATGCCCTGCTCCCGGAGCCGGGGCAGTAGCACACCATACAGGGCCTCTATCGCTGCGCCATAGCTGTGCAGCGACGCCCAGGCGGCAGCCCGGTCTCCCAGAGGGGAGAAGGCGTCCGGCTCCAGATGGGCGGGCTTTTCCAGCTCCTGGTTGAAATACGACACAAACAGCCGCTGCAGGTCATAGCCCCCCGCCGTGGCATCCAGCAGATACGCCGCCAGGGCCGTGTCAAACACAAAGCCCTCCGCCGGGAGGCCGCCGTCCAGCAGCGTCCGCATCAGATCCTTCACGTTGTGAGAAATTTTCCGGATGTTCCCGGAAAGCAGCGCCCCCAGCAGGGCGTTCCAGTTCCCCTGATAGCCCCCGGACCACAGCTCCGCCGTCTGTGCCGTGCTCTCGCCGGTATCCCAATGGACAGAGATGGCCGTCAGGTCTGCTGCGGCGTACAGGGCCACGTGATCGGCCCTGCGCCACTCCTCCAGCAGAGTCCGGGCCTGCTCCTCCGTTTCCACGGGGACCACCGTGGTGGTGTACTCGGGCTTCTCTGCCGTCTCCTGGTGGGGCCGCAGGTGATATCTGTCAATGAGCTTCTGAAATTCCAGCCGCAGGAACAGGTCGTAAAGCTCCGGCCGGAAGGGCCTGCGCAGGTTCTCCGCCGGGTCGAAGGCCAGGGGCGCATCGGTGACGATGGTGGCCAGCCAATAGCTGTGCCGGGCGGACTCCTCCCCCTCCGTCAGCTTGCGGATGACGTTGGGCTTGGCATCGATATCCGGCAGGCGGCGGTACAGTGCGTCTATGTCGCCGTACTGCTGCACCAGGGCCATGGCGGTCTTTTCCCCCACCCCCGGCACACCGGGAATGTTGTCCGACGTGTCCCCCATCAGGGCCTTCAGGTCGATCATATGAATGGGATCGAAGCCGTACTGCTCCCGGAAGGTCTCCGGGGTCATGTCCTTTGTGGTGGTCTGGCCCATGCGGGTGGATACCAGCTTCACCCTGGTCCGGTCCGTGACCAGCTGCAGGCTGTCCTTGTCGCCGGTGACGATGACGCAGTCCCACCCCGCCGCCTGGCATTTGCGGCTGATGGTGCCGATGAGGTCGTCGGCCTCATACCCGGCCAGCTCATAGCAGGGCACGGACATGGCCGCCAGCACCTGCTTCATCACCGGCAGCTGCATGGCCAGCTCCGGCGGCATGGGCTTGCGCTGGGCCTTGTAGTCCGCGTCCGCCTGGTGGCGGAAGGTTGGCTCCCGGCGGTCAAAGGTGACGCACAGGGCCTCCGGCTCCTCCTCGTCCAGCAGCCGCTGGAGGGTGGTGATAAAGCCGTATACCGCATGGGTATACAGGCCCTCCCGGGTGGACAGCGGGCGAATGCCGTAATAGGCGCGGTTCAATATGCTGTTGCCGTCGACAACCATCAGCTTCATGGGGACGACCTCCTTTGCGTATTCGTTTTATTATACCTCTTTTTCCTGTTTGGCACAAGGAGTGGAAAACAAAAACGGAACGTGGTAAAATAAATAAAAAAATTCTCCGGGGGGACGCAATAAAACCGCCCTGCCGTGCATTATCCATATGACAGGAGACAAATGAGATGCTGCACAGGATAGACAACACAACTTCATCCCTCCCCGCGGAGGAGGCGCAGGAGCTTCGACGGCTGCTTTCGGGAGTGGCTGCCGGGAACCGCGACGATCTGGCCCAGCTATACCGCCGCACCCGAACGGCGGTGTACGGTCTGGCTCTGTCCTATCTCCGCAATGCCCACGATGCCCAGGACCTGACCCAGGATGTGTATGTGCACATCTGGGACACGGCGGACCGGTACCGTCCCACAGGCTCTCCCATCGGGTGGGTGCTGGCGGTATGCCGGAATCTGTGCCTGATGCACCTGCGGCGGGCAGACCGCCAGGTGACCATGGAGGACCGGGAATGGTATGCCATCCCCGACGACGGCCCGGGGCTGGACGCCCAGGAGCGGCTGCTTTTGCAGGATGCCCTGGCTATTCTGGGAGATGAGGAGCGTCGTATCGTTCTGCTGCACACAGCGGGCCTGAAGCACCGGGAGACCGGAGAAGCGCTGGGGCTGCCGCTGGCCACCGTCCTGTCAAAATATCACAGAGCATTGAAAAAGATGCGAGCTTACATGGAAGGAGATGACGCCCGATGACCAACGATCTGATGGAACGCAGGCTTTCCGCCGCGCTGGACAAGACCGCGCCGGACGACGTGGCTGGCGTGCTCTCCCGCTGTACAGAGCGGAAAGGAACGGTAGTCCCTATGAAAAAGAAAAATCAACGTATGAAGAAATGGATGCAGGCCATGGCGGCGTGCCTGGCGGTGCTGCTGCTGGGCGGAGGCGTGCTGGTGCAGCAGGCCCACGCCGTAACGTCTGTGGTGTCCCTGGACGTGAACCCCAGCATCGAACTGCGGGTGAACAGCCGGGAAAAGGTGGTGTCCTGCCAGGCCCTCAACGACGAGGCCGCCGCCGTGCTGGCGGATATGGACGGAGGCCGGGACCTGAAGGGCGTCAAGGCGGATGTGGCCGTCAACGCCATTGTGGGCAGCCTGGTGCGGTGCGGATATCTGGACACGCTGTCCTCCGCCATTCTCATTTCCGTGGAGGATAAGGACCAGGCCCGGGCTCAGCGCCTTCAGCAGGAGCTGACCAGTGTTGCGGGCGGCGCTTTGGGCGACTCCCAGGCCGCTGTCCTGAGCCAGACGGTGCAGCAGGACAAGGACCTGGAAAAGCTGGCCAAGGCCAACCACATTTCCACCGGCAAGGCCGCCCTGATCCGGCAGGCCATGGCCCTCAACAGCAGCCTGACCTTCGAGGGGCTGGCAAAGCTGTCCGTGGAGGAGTTGCGGGACCTGATCGAGGCTGGGGCCCCGGGGATGCCCATCGGCATGACGGCGGCTCTGGAGGCGGCAGCCAACTATGCGGGTCTGACCACGGCGGATGTTGTCGACGCGGATGTGGACCCGGAGCTGGACGAGACACCCGCCCACTACGAGGTGGAGCTGGAGGTCCCCGGTCACGGCGAGCTGGAATATCGGGTGGACGCCTACACCGGCCAGGTGCTCAGCGGCCCGGCCAACGTGAAGGTCTCCGCTCCCGTGAACCCCTCCGGTGACATTGGCATGGAGGCCGCCAAGAGCGCCGCGCTGAAGCACGCGGGCCTGTCCTCCGCCACGTTTACCAAGGCGGAGCGGGACTATGACGACGGCCGCTGGGAGTACGAGCTGGAGTTCCACACCGACACCGCCGCCTATGAGGTCACGGTGGACGCCATCAGCGGCTCTGTGCTGGATTACGAGAAGGAGAACCTCCGCAGCAGCAGTACCTCCGACATTGGCGCCCAGGCCGCCAAGAGCGCCGCGCTGAAGCACGCGGGCCTGTCCGAAGGCCAGGTGCAGGAGCTTCAGGTGGAATGGGACAACGAGCATGGCCGCGCCGTGTATGAGGTGGAGTTCAAGTCCGGCGGAATGGAATATGAATACGTCATCGACGCTGCCACCGGCTCCGTGCTGGAGCATCAGGCAGATCAGGACGATTGACCGCAAAAAAGCGAGGGCTGCCGCCCTCGCTTTTTGCATCGGCGGGCGGCGATCTCCGCGCCCGTTTTGTTCTTACGGATAGCAGTGCTCCCGCAGGGCAGCCTCCAGCTTTTCCAGGGCGCGTTTTTCAATGCGCGATACATAGCTGCGGCTGATGCCATAGGCAGCAGCCACCTGGCGCTGGGTCTGGGGCGGGTGGCCGTCCAGGCCGTAGCGGCGGCGGATGACATCCGCCTCCCGGGGTGTCAGCCGCTCCGCAACCAACCGTCGGATGAGCTGTTGGTCCTCCCGGCCCTCCAGGTCCTCCTGCATGGTGTCGTCGGCCCCCACCACGTCCTGCAGGTACAGGGCGTTGCCCGCCTTATCCGTCTCGATGGCCTCTGACAGCGACACCTCCCCCTGCAGCTTCCGCTGAGCCCGGAAGTACATGAGGATCTCATTTTCAATACATCTTGACGCATAAGTTGCCAGGCGGATCTTTTTATCGGGCCGAAAGGTGTTCACCGCCTTGATCAGGCCGATGGTGCCGATGGAGATCAGGTCCTCCTGATTGCTGGCCTGGGTATAATACTTTTTGATGATGTGCGCCACCAGGCGGAGATTGTGCTCCACCAAGCGGTTGCGGGCGGACAGATCGCCCTGGGCCCACTGCTCCAAGCACTCCCGCTCCTCCTGCCGGGACAGGGGACGGGGAAAGGAGCCGGGATTACCGGACAAATGCAGGGTCAAAAACAGGCTGTTGGACAGCAGCAGCAATGCCGCCGATAACATAGGTCATCCCTCCTTCACGGCAATCCTATGCCCGGAGGGGATGGTCCTATGTAACAAGAGGAATCGTCAAAAACAGCGCTGAAAGGCGGACGGCCTTGCGGTCGTCCGCCTTAAGCGCACATAGGTATAAACGATTACAGGTTTTCCGGTCATTTTCTTGACCGGCGCGGCTTACTCCCCGCCGCTTTCGTCTTTGGGGGCGGCAGGCTCATCGTCCAGGGGCTCCGCCTGTGCGGACTCCGGGGCGTCGTCCTGGGACCCCGCCGCTTCGGTTTCTGCCGGGGCCTCAGCCGCCGCAGCGGCAACAGCCTCCCGGGCGGCCACCTGGTTCACATACAGGTCCTCAGGCCGGTGGGGGTGGAGCTTGATGTTGTAAAACAGCACCGCCAGGGCGGCGATCATCAGCACCAGGCTCAGCACCTGGGACACCCGGACGGGCTGGCCGGCGATGGTCCAGTTGAACAGATACAGGCTGTCGGTGCGCAGACCCTCGATCCAGAAGCGGCCCACGCCGTACCACAGGAAGTAGAAGCAGGTGTTCTCACCGTCGAACCGCCTGGCCTTGGATACCACAAAAACGATCAGCAGCAGGCCGATGAGGTTCCACAGGCTCTCGTACAGGAAGGTAGGATGTACCTCCACCAGCTCCCCGGCAGTGGTGGTCAGCTGCATGCGCCAGGGCAGGGTGGTTTCCGCACCAAAGGCCTCGCGGTTCAGGAAATTGCCCCAGCGGCCGATGGCCTGGCCGATGAGCAGCCCCATGACCACCAGGTCCATCATGGCCCCCAGCTTGATATGGCGGCTGCGGCACAGGATAATGGCCACGATGACCACAGCGATGACGCCGCCGTAGATGGCCAGGCCGCCGTCCCAGATGGCGATGGCCTTGGACCAGCTGAACCGGCCCTCGTGGTCCTTGAACTGGCTGAGATAGAACAGAACGTAATAGATCCGCGCGCCGATGATGCCGCAGGGAATGCCCCACAGCAGCCCGTCGATCAGGTCATCCTCGCGGATGCCGTATTTCGTGCGCTGGCGCATGCACCACCACAGGGCCACCAGCATGCCCAGGGCGATGAGGATGCCGTACCAGTAGATGCCGTTGCCGATGTTGATGGCCTTGGAGCTGAGGGTAATGGTCCAGTCGCCAAAAAGCCCCGGAAAGCGGATGGGGCTGTCGGTCATGATCTTCATAGTGTCACTCCTTGCTCAGAAACTGGCACCTATTATACCGCAGACGGCGCAGAATGAAAAGCCCTTTTTTCCGGGCAGCGCCTGCACGCGTACCCCCTTACCCCTCGATGATCTCCACCACTTCGCCGATATACATACGGTGGACGGGCTCGTCCTTATAAAAGGCGTCCCGGACCTCCTGGGGGATCTGCTCCAGGTCCAGGTCCTGGCAATAGATCTTGCGGCAGACCAGGGTAGTCTCCGCCTGACGGAAGGTGATGCCCCGGGGCAGGAGCTCCGGGGTCAGACCCGCCGCCGCCACCTTGTCGCCGTCCCGGCCGGATGTGCTGCCCAGCAGGGACAGGGCCCTGCGCTGCTCCTCCGGGTAAAAGCTGACGGTGAAGTAGTCGCTCTCCTCCATAAATGCAAAGGTGTAGCGGTTCTTTTTCACATACACTGTGGCCACCGGGCGTTCCCACAGGGTGCCCAGGCCGCCCCAGCTGATGGTCATGGTGTTGTAATGCTCCGGGGTCCCCGCCGTGACCAGGGCCCACTGCTTGTCGAATTTGGTAAATACGTCCGCTTCCAGGTGCATCATACCGATACGCTCCTTCATTATAAAGTAAGGCCATTGTATCACACCCCGCCCCCCGGGGCAAGACGGAGATTTCCGGCACCCGCAGGAAAAAGGGCGGACACAGAGCCCACGCCCCCACAGGCCCTCTCAGTCACCTTCGGTGACAGCTCTCCCAGAGGGAGAGCCAAGTCCGTAGGGCCCGCTGCCCTCAGCGGGCCGCGTTATCAGGGGGTAATTCTTGCGGTGTCATTGCGAGGAGCGAAGCGACGTGGCAATCCGTTCCTTATGCGTTCGACAGGCCCAGGGAAAACGGATTCCCACGTCGGCCCGATGGGTCTCCTCGGAATGACATATCAAGAAGATTATCGGTAGCTGACGGCGGGGAAATCGCCGAAGCGCCGCCAGCGGCGGAAGAAGCAAGGCGATTTCGAGGAAGTGCCCCGGCTGGCGGGCATGACAATGCCTGCCTGTCGGCTGGCACGACGGTGGGCAGACATGGGCCCCGCCCCACGGGTGTTCTATCAATAGGCGCTTCGTAGGGGCCGACGTCCCCGGCGGCCCGCAAAAAGGGCGGACGCCGGCGCCCGCCCCGATCTTTATCCGAACAAAAGGATGCACCACCAGATGGCGCCGATGACAGATACCACCAGCCCCAGCAGGAGCATGATGCCCCGGGCCAGGTCCGTGGCCTGGAGCTTTTCCGAGTTGTCATAGAAAAGCCCAGCAGGAATTTGTCCAGGGCGATGGCAGGCTTCAGCAGCAGAGGGAGCACCAGACCCAGCAGCAGGAACAGCCCCGCCGTGAGAAATTCCCCGGGCCGCCCGGCGATGCGGGTCTGGTGATTGCCCAGGGCCATGCTGTACAGCGTGTTGTCGGTCAGTCCCGGGCTGAACCCGGCCTTCTCCTGCACCAGGGTGCTGATGGACCAGCTGTCACCCGCTGTCATGAACGTTCCGGTGGCGGTGTTGTAGGTGACGTTGCGGACCACACCGTCCATGGCCATTTCCGCCGCCCGATAGGAGCCGTTTTCCGCCAGGGACAGGGTAAACTCCGCCGTCTGCCCCGCGGGGGACTGAATGCGCAGGCGGTTGTCCTCCGTCACCTCCACCGTGGAGCAGCCCGGGCGGGTATAGGTCCTGCCCTGTTCCCCGGCGGCCATGCGGTAAAAGCCGCCGTAGTTCCACACGCCGGGGCGCAGGCCCCACACCAGGGCCGAGACCGCCAGGAGCACTGCGGCGGCCAGTTCGATCTTCCAGATGATGCTTTTCATGATGGATTCCCTCACCTTTCCAGCGAATTTCCGTCTGTTGCAGCTGTGGTTCTCTGTACAATTATGTTACTATATTTATGCACAATTGTCAACGAAAAAAAATATTTTCGATTGAGTATTTACCCTCCTTCGCGGCCGCCATTTACCGGAAATCTTCTTGATATGTCATTTCGAGTCAGCCGCAGGCTGGTGCGGCGATCCGTTTTCCCGGCGCATCAGTGCCTATTTTCTCTCATAACCGCCGCCTCTTGTCTTTTCCTGCCCTATGTGGTAAAATGGCAAAAACATCGAAAAGGAGCTGAGTGCGTGACGGACTATCCCACTTCCCTGCTGCCGGACCGCGGCAGATGCACCGGCTGCGGCGCCTGCGCCAGCGGCTGCCCCAAGGGGGCCATCCATATGCTGCCGGACCGGGAGGGGTTCCTGTACCCCACCGTCACCGATGCCTGCATCCAATGCGGCCACTGTGCCCATATCTGCCCCGTTCTGAAGCAGCGGGAGCCCCGGCCGGAGCCGGCGGTGTTCGCCGCCTGGAACCCCGACGCCGCCGTGCGCCAGACCTCCACCGCAGGCGGCGTATTTCCCCTGCTGGCGGAGTATATCCTGGACGAGGGCGGCGTGGTGTTCGGCGCGGCCCTGGACCAGGAGCTGCGGGTGCGGCACATCGCCGTAAAGGACAAGGCGGAGCTGCCCCGGCTCCAGGGGGCCAAGCCCGTGCAAAGCGACCTGGGCGACAGCTTCCGCCGGGTGCGCCACTATCTGGACCAGGGGCGGCGGGTGCTGTTTTCCGGCACCCCCTGTCAGGTGGACGGCCTGTATCACTTCTTAGGCGAGCATCCGGAGCGGCTGCTGACCTGCGACGTAGTGTGCAGCGGCGTGTCCTCCCCGGGGGTGTGGGGCCAGCTGGTGCGGTCTATGGCGTATATCAAGCGGCAGCCGCCGGGGGACGTGGGCTTCTGCGGCAAGCTGCCCGGGGAAAAGGACCGGCGATTCCGTGTCCGTTTCGCCGGAGGTGCCCAGTATGACGCCCCCTTCGGCAAGTCCGATTTCGGCCGGGGTCTGCGGCAGCGGCTGTTTCTGCGGCCGGCATGCCACCGGTGTCCCTATACCAGCACCGACCGCCCGGCGGACCTGACCCTGGGCATATACCGGGACCCGCCCAAGGACTTCCACCCGGAGGTACCCCGGTACAGCATTTCCCTGCTGCTGGTGAACAGCGCCAAGGGCGCCCACTATTTCGACACACTGCCCCTGAAGCGGGAAAAGCTGACCCTGGACCAGGCGGTAGCCTGCGCCGGGGCTCTGTCGGCTCCCCAGGAAGCCTCCGGCAGCCGGGAGGACTTTTTCGCGGCCTTCTGTCAGCAGCCCTTCCAGCAGGTGCGCAACCGGTTTCTGTCCGCCTCTCCCCTGCCCCAGCCCCTGGAGCGGCTGCGTCAGCTGCTGAAGCATCCCAAGGAGAAGTGATTTTATGGAAACACTGATGCACACCTGCTGCGCGCCGTGCTCCGTGTCCTGCATCCACCAGCTGCGGGGCGAGGGCATCGAGCCTGTCAGCTTCTGGTATAATCCCAATATCCACCCCTATCAGGAGTACAAGGCCCGGCGGGACACGCTGATGGCCTATGCCCCGGCCATCGGCATGAAGCTCATCGTGCGGGAGGATTACGGCCTGCGGGATTTCTGCCAGGCCGTGTGCGGCGACATCGACCACCGGTGCGGCCACTGCTACCATATCCGCCTGTGGGAAACGGCACGGTATGCGGCGAAGCACGGCTATGCCAGCTTCACCAGCACCCTGTTCGTCAGCCCCTATCAGAACCACGAGCTGCTGCGGCAGACGGCTCAGGCGGCGGCAGAGGCATACGGGGTGGAGTTCCTGTACCGGGATTTCCGTCCCGGATTCCGGGCAGGCCAGCAGGAGGCCCGGGAGCGTGGCTTTTACATGCAGAAATACTGCGGGTGCGTGTTCAGCGAGGAGGACCGCTACCGCAAGCAGCTCGACCGGGATCTGAAGAATCCGGAAAAGATCATTGGATAACAGCAGCCCCGCCGGTCACCCGGCGGGGCTGTTGTTAGTCATTTTACAGGTGAAGCAGCTCCTTGTAATAGGGCCACAGGCCGGTTTTCTCCGGGCAGAAGGGGGCCAGCTGGCACAGGTCCGTGCCGGGGAAGTCATTGCCCTCGATGATGGCCGGGCCGTCGGGGCCGATGGCCATATCCCAGCCCACATGGCCCACCTCCGGGATCTCCCGGGCGGCCTCACAGGCCATGGCCTTGGCCTCCTCGATCATGGGCAGCTGATAGCCCACCAGGGGGATGCCGGTGTCGGGGTGCCGGTCATAGACGTTGAAATAGTCGTCGGTGGCGGGGGAGCAGATCTTACCGGTGTCGATATCCACCCGGCAGAGGATGCCGCCCTGGCCGGAGTTGTCGCACACGCCGCCGCCCCGTCCCATTTTCAGGGTGATATAGGCGATGTGCACCTGGCCGTCCACCAGGTCGGTGCAGATGCGCATGGTGTTCACGGACTGGGGATGCAGCCGCGCCATATCGGGATGCTGGGCCTGGACATGCTCCAGCACCACCAGCTTCTTCTCCCGGATATAGTCCAGCATGGCCGCCGGGGATTCAAAATCCTTCACATACAGCTTTTCCACGCCGTTGCCGCAGGAGCCGTGGTTGATCTTGGCAAAAATGGCCTCCTGGCCCTCCAGGAACCCAGCCATTTGTTCCACCGTAGCGGTCTCGCCGTTGAGGGTGGGCCGGCGGAGGTACTTGGCGAAGCGGACGTTAAAGAGCAGCTTGTCGTCAAAATCGTCGTCGTGGGCCATATCATTCATGAGATTGCTGACCTTCTTGTTGCGCACCCGGGTGAGGTAGGTGTCCCGCTGGGCGCCGGTCATGTTGTAAAAGCCGAACATGGTGTAGTCATAATACCCTGCGCCGTACCGCACGGCGCACCACAGCATATCAAAGAAGGTGCGCACGTTGTTCTGTCCGCACTTCTGGTGCACCACGTCGATCATGTGGTTCATTTTCTTGAAGCGGACGCCGGTGAGCACCCGGGCCACATATCCGATCATTGCCATGGTAAAAACCTCCCATTTCTCGTTTTGCACTATCATATCACGCAGGCGGCGAAAATCCAATGCATTTTCCTGATGTCTGCCAAAAGCAGAACTGTTTTCAGTATACCACGCCGGAGCGCACGGCGCAAGAACAGCGTCAGATGAAGTATTTCTCCCGGGAGTAGCGGTACGGCGTGTCGGGAACGGCGGCCCGGCCATAGATGTTGGCGGCAAAGACCAGGTCATGGATGGCAATGCCGTAATTATACACCAGGATGCGCTGGACATTGTCCGTGCGGCCGGGGGCCGCGCCGTTGAGCACGTCGGTGACGTTGGTGGTGACCGGGGCAAAGTGGTCAAAGTACTTGAAGCCGCGGATCTGTTCCATTTCATCGGTGAACACCCGGTCGAAGAACAGGTCGCAGTTCTGGAACCCCATGGTGCAGATGGGGATCACCGTGCAGCCCTCCTTGAAATACTCGTCGGTGACGAAGTTCTCCGTGACCTTGGTAATGGCGGAGATCACCAGGTCAGAGCCGCCGATGACCTCCTCATAGGTGTCGCACAGGACAAAATGCACGTTTGGGTCCTCCCGGAACAGGTCCATGATGCGCTGCTGGTGGCCGTGGTAGCGGATGAGCTTCAGCGTCACGTCCCGGCGGTCCCCCTCCGCCCGGAGGGAGGACACGAAGGCCCGGATGCACACGGTCATGATGTTCCTCAGGCCGATGAGGCCCACCGTTTCAAAGTCCGGCCGGGTGAACAGGCGGGCGGAGTGGGCAGCGGAGATGCCGGTGCGGAGGGTGGTGATATACTCGCCGTCCATCAGGGCCCGGAGGATGCCGGTGTCGGACTCATAGAGCAGGATATCACCCATCATGCTGGAGCGGTCCTCGCCCCGCTTGATGCTGTGGCGGCCGATCATCTTCACCATGGCGATGTTGCCCCGCTCATAAATGCAGGGCATGACATTGTAATAGTCGCCGTCCTGCTGGGTGATGTGGATTTTGGGGGGCAGGGTGTAGCCGGACTTTTCCCGCAGGGCCTCGTCCACCCAGCGGATGAGCTCGCTGTCCGGAGTCTGGGCTGCAATGGCCCGGACGGCTTCAAAATCAAGGACTTTCATGTGTTCTCTCTCCATTTTCATCTTTCTTCTCTCATATAAACCCCCCGGCTTTCGCCGGAGGGCTTCGGGGTTCATCGATAGAGCTTTGCGCCGGCGGGGATACGGTCATCCGCCATCAGCAGATGCAGCTTTTCCTGGCCGTTTGCAAAGTCGGCCTGCTCCTCCGCAGCAGGTGCGGCAGGAGCAGCTTCGGTGGGCTTGTCCGCCCTCTTGTCCATGTCCGGCGGCTTCATGGCCGGGTGGTACAGCCCACCCTTTCCAAGATATGCTGCCTGACATGCGCAGATATTATAGCAGAGTATTTTGGAAATTTCAATGGTTTTGTAGCCGATCCGCACGCTCAAAGTGCAGAACTGCAATATATGTTGGGCAAGTGAATAAAATCAGCGAATTGATTGACAAATATTTTGCATTTCTGTATAATTCAGTAGGAAATCGCTGCAAAAGGAGTACTTGACTATGAACTGCCACGGCGGCTGCGCCAGGAGCGCTGGGCTGAAGCAGACCATTGACCGGGTGCCGAAGCGGAAGGTCATCGACCCGAAAACAGGCACCCGGCTCATGGGCGCTCCGGGCACGCCCGCCAGAAGGAGATGACACACGGAATATGGACCAGCATACCCATTCCCACCCGCATGACCACGACCACCCCCATCCGCATACCCACAGCCATACCCAGACCAAGGCCGTTCTGAACCGTCTGTCCCGGGCCCAGGGGCACCTGGAGTCTGTGCGCAAAATGGTGGAGCGGGGCGAGGACTGCGCCGAGGTGCTGGTGCAGCTTGCAGCGGTGATCTCCGCCCTGAACAGCACCGGCCGGGTGATCCTCAAGGATCACATTGCCCACTGCATTGTGGACGCTGTGGAGTCCGGCGACAACGAGGCCGTGGAGTCCCTGAACCAGGCCATTGACCGGTTTATGCGGTAAAATTTGTGAACATTTTCCCAAAGCAATTGACATTTTTCAACATTGTGTCTATAATTTAGTATAGGATAGAGGATCGGCGGGGCCCCTGTCGCCTGGTGATGCAGGCGAAGTGCCGCCAGATCAAAAAGCAGCCGGAGGAAAAGGCTCCCCTGAATCCCGCCCAGCAGCTGACGTATGACATGGTCACCAAGGGCGCCGGCGCCGTGTGTCCCGAAAATCTCCGGCCGGTCATCGACTGGTACAATTCTGTGAAGTAAGGAGCGAGCTTATGGAAAAAGTAAAAAACGTCCTGCTGACCGGCGGCAAGGCCGCCCTGAACAGCGCCGTGGAGCTGGGCTGCAGCGTGGTGCAGCTGTTCATCCGCCTGGCCAATACCACCTGGGAGTTCGTGTGCGATAAGGTCCGCACCATGTCCCGGGAGCACCGCCGGATGCTGATGATCATCGCCGCCGCTGCCACCGGCGTTCTGGCCGTGGGCTCTGTGGTCCTGTGGCTGGTGCGCCGGAAAAAGTAAATTTCCTATCGTATTTTATAACAGAGCGGGGGGACGCAGTGCGTCTCCCCGCTGCTGACAGAAAAGAGGAGTCAATTTATGGAAAAAAAGGCATTCAAGGCGGAGTCGCAGCGGCTGCTGGACCTGATGATCCACTCCATCTACACCCATAAGGAGATCTTCCTGCGGGAAATCATCTCCAACGCCTCCGACGCCATCGACAAGCTGTGTTATCTGTCCCTGACAGACGAGAACGTGGGGCTCAAGCGGGAGGATTTCGCCATCACCCTGTCCGTTGACAAGGAAAACCGCACCCTCACCGTCAGCGACAACGGCATCGGTATGGACGCGGACGAGCTGGAGAACAACCTGGGCGTTATCGCCTCCAGCGGCACCTACCAATTCCGCCAGGGGCTGGACAAGGAGGCCGAGGCCGACGTCATCGGCCAGTTCGGCGTGGGCTTCTATTCTGCCTTTATGGTGGCGGACCACATCACCGTTATCTCCCGGAAATACGGCCAGGAGCAGGCGTACCGCTGGGAGTCCGACGGCCTGGAGGGCTACACCATCGAGCCCTGCACCCGGGACGCCGTGGGCACCGACATCATCATGCACATCAAGCCCGACGGCGACGAGGAGCCTGACGAATACGGTCAGTATCTCCAGGAATACGCCCTGCGCCGGCTGGTGAAGAAATATTCCGACTACATCCGCTTTCCCATTAAGATGATGATGCCCCACTCCCAGGTCAAGGAGGGCAGCCCCCAGGACAAGCCCGAATACGAGGAGGTCCTTGCGTGGGAGACCCTCAACAGCATGGTGCCCCTGTGGCAGCGGAAGAAGGCCGATGTCACCCGGGAGGAATACGACAAGTTCTATCAGGAGCGGTTCGGCGATCCCGCCGCGCCCCTGAGCGTTATCACCGTGTCCGCCGAGGGCGCCGTCACCTATAAGGCGCTGCTGTATATCCCCTCCCAGGCCCCCAGCCAGTACTACACCGAGGACTATAAGCCCGGCCTCCAGCTGTACGCCTCCGGCGTGATGATCATGGACAGCTGCGCCGACCTGCTGCCGGACTATTTCAACTTTGTCCGGGGTGTGGTGGAGTCTCCGGACCTGAGCCTGAACATCTCCCGGGAGCTGCTGCAGCATGACCGGCAGCTGAAGATCATCTCCGCCAATCTGGAAAAGAAGATCAAGGCCGAGCTGGAGCGGATGCTCCGGGACGATCGGGAGAAATACGAGACCTTCTACCGCAGCTTTGGCCGCCAGCTGAAGCTGTGCGCCCTGGACAACTACGGGGCCAGGAAGGAGCAGCTCCAGGATCTGCTGCTGTTCTACTCCTCCACGGAGAAGAAGCCCGTGACCCTGGCAGAGTACGTCTCCCGGATGCAGCCGGAGCAGAAGTTCATCTATTTCGCCTCCGGCGACACCGTGGACGCCATCGACCACATGCCCCAGACGGAGCTGCTGAAGGATCACAATATGGAGATCCTGTACTTCACCGACAAGGCCGACGAGTTTCTGCCGGACATGCTGCAAAAGTACCAGGACAAGCCCTTCCGCTCCGCCATTGACGGGGATCTGGAGCTGGGCGATGAGCAGAAGCCCGACGAGACCGACAGCCATCAGGAGAGCTTTACCTTCCTGAAGGAAGCACTGGGGGATAAGGTGGACCAGGTGAAGGCATCCACCAGGCTCAAGACCCACCCGGTGTGCCTGTCCAGCGGCCAGGGCATCACCTTCGAGATGGAGAAGTATTTCACCGCCGTGCAGCCGGAGCTGGGCATGAAGGCCAAGCGCATTCTGGAGATCAACGTGGATCATCCCGCCTTTGCCGCCTTCGAGACTGCCCGGATCACCGACCCGGACAAGGCGAAAAAATACGCCCAGATCCTCTACAACCAGGCCTGCCTGATCGCGGGTCTGCCCATTGAAAACCCGTCCGCGTACACGGATCTGATCTGCTCGCTGTGGAAGTGAGCCATCATAAGCAATACGGAGCTCTCCGCCAGGAGAGCTCCGTATTGCTCAGCTTGTCAAAATTCCTTTTTGACAAGCTGAGCAAGCATTTTCAAAACTTTCATAAAAGTTCTGAAAATGCGGTGATTGAAAACGAAAGACACCCCTGATGGGTTTCTTTCGTAACTATCTTCCTTTCCGAAGGCGGAGATGATCCCGCTTTTTTGACAGTCTCAAGCAATACGGAGCTCTCCTCCAGGAGAGCTCCGTATTGCTACGCATCGAAATGCGCCGGGACATCCTTCCATCCGGGGTGCGCTGTTGTTTTCTGTTAATCCAGCGCGTCGCGGCTTTCAAACACGTCGCGGACAGAGCCGTTCCGGTCGATCTCCGGCTCCGGAGCCGGGGCCTTGGCCATCTTCAGCTCCTGCCACTTGGCCTTGTCGATCAGCAGCTGCCGGGGCTTGGACCCCTCGAAGGGACCCACATAGCCCCGCTCCTCCATCTGATCCACCAGGCGGGCCGCCCGGGCATAGCCCAGCTTCAGCCGCCGCTGCAGCATGGACACGGAGGCCTGTCCCGTCTCCAGCACCACGTCCACGGCGGCGCTGAGCAGCTCGTCGTCGGGGCTCTCCCCGGCAGGCTCCGGCGCGCCGGCGGACTTGCCGCCGCCCTTTTCCTTCTCCTTCACCGCCTGCTCGATCTTGTCCATCACGTCCTGGGAATACTCCGCCTCGCCGCTCTGCTTCACATAGTCCACCACCCGCTCGATCTCCTCCGGGGTGATGAAGCAGCCCTGGACCCGGGTGGGCTTCCCGGCCCCCAGCGGGGCGTACAGCATGTCGCCCTTGCCCACCAGCTTCTCCGCACCGGTGGTGTCCAGGATGATCCGGGACTCCAGGGACGAGGCCACGGCGAAGGCAATGCGGCTGGGGATATTGGCCTTCATCAGGCCGGTGATCACGTCAGAGGAGGGCCGCTGGGTGGCGATGACCAGGTGCATCCCTGCGGCGCGGCCCATCTGGGCCACCCGGCAGATGGATTCCTCCACCTCCTTGGCGGCCACCAGCATCAGGTCCGCCAGCTCGTCGATGACCACCACCACGGTGGGCATTTTTTTCAGCTCCTGGCTGCGTCCGGCCAGGGCGTTGAACCCGGCCAGGTCCTTCACGCCGTTCTCCGAAAACAGCTTATAGCGCTTCATCATCTCATACACCGCCCACTGCAGGGCCCCGGCGGCCTTCTTGGGGTCCGTCACCACCGGGATCAGCAGGTGCGGGATGCCGTTGTACGGGGCCAGCTCCACCATTTTGGGGTCCACCATGATGAACCGGACCTCCTCCGGCGTGGACTTGTACAGCAGACTCACGATCAGCGAGTTGGTGCACACGGATTTACCGGAGCCGGTGGTACCGGCGATCAGCACATGGGGCAGCTTGGCAATATCCCCCACGATGGCGTTGCCGCCGATGTCCTTGCCCACGGCAAAGGCCACCCGGGACCGGTGCTCGGCAAAGGCCCGGGAGTCGATGACGTCCCGGATGCGCACCGCCGTCACCACCCGGTTGGGCACCTCGATGCCCACCACGGAGCTTTTGTTGGGGATGGGCGCAATGCGCACGCCGCCGCTGCCCAGGGCCAGGGCGATGTCATCGGCCAGGTTCGTCAGCTTGGACAGCTTCACACCCTGGTCCAGGGTGAACTCATACCGGGTGACGCTGGGTCCGTGGACCACGTCGCCGGGCTTGGCATCCACGCCGAAGCTGGTGATGGTCTGGGCCAGGCGGCGGGAGTTGTTCCGCAGCTCCGCCCCCACCTCGGTATAATTGTCGTCGGTATTCTGGTCCAGCAGCGTCACCGGGGGATACTGATACGCCTCCTCCGGCTCCGCCAGCTCCTCCTCGATGGCCTGTCCCACCTCCTGGGCATGCTGCTCCACCTCCTGGGCGGCAGCCTGCCCCCGGCGGGACTTCTTCTCCGGCACAGGCTCCTGGGCCGGTGCCTGGGCCGGTGTCTGCACCGGCTCTGCCGCAGGCTCCTGCACCGTGGGCGCTTCCGTCTGCGGCACAGGGGTCTGAGGCCGCAGCACCTGGTCCGGAGTCATCACGTCGTCGCCCTTGCGGGCAAAGAAGCCCTTTCCCTTCTTCCGGGGCAGCGGCTCCTCCGGCGGCTCCGACCTCCGGTCCGCCGTCTTTTCCCGGGGGGCAGGAGCGTCATCCAGAGGCACGTCCACCGACGGACGCTGCCGCCGGGGACGCTCCGTCCGCGCCGGGCGCTCCGGCTCCGGCTGGGGCTCGTAGGGGACCCGGTCCCTGGCCCGCTGCACCAGCTCCCGGGGCGATACCCGCAGCGCCGCCAACAACGCCGCCGCCAACAGAAGCAGCAGCACAATGACGGACACCATCGTGCCCACCAGCCGCTTCATGCCTGCGGCCAGCCCTCCGGCCACCGCTCCGCCGCTTTTCAGCAGCAGCCCGTCGGCCCACAGGCTCTTCATCATGGGGCCCAGGCCCGTAACGGTCTCCCCCTGATACAAAAACAAATGCAGGATCGCCCCCAGCAGCACCGGCGTCACCAGGGTGCAGACGGTCCGCAGCGCCACAGGCCGTCCCCGGTGGGCCAGCAGGTTCACCCCCGCCAGGGCCAGGGCCGGGGCCGCCAGCCAATAGCCATACCCCGTCAGCCCCTTCAGCAGATCCCCCAGCAGGTTCAGAACGATGGCGTCCGCCTGGAAATAGCTGACCACCACGCACAGGGCCAGCAGCAGGCACACGCCGCCGCCCACCTCCCGCCGGATAGGCGGGCGGGGGTTTTTCTGCGGGCTGCGGCCGGTCTGGCGGCTCTGACCGCCGCCCTGCCGGGCCTTTCCAGTTGTTTTTTTCTTCTGTCCAGACGCCATAACGAATCCTTTCTCTTACTTGATCAGCTGCAGCACGATGGTCAGCAGACCCATGGCCCAGCAGTAATACGCAAACGCGCCGAATTTTCCCTTGTTGGCGATCCGCCGCAGCAGGCCGATGCACAGATACCCGGACACCGCCGCCGTCAGCACGCCCACCAGATACACCGGCACCTGGCCCCAGTCCACGCCTGCGGAAATGGCATCCTTCAGGCTGAGGATATTGGCCCCCAGCACCGCCGGAATGGACAGCAGGAAGGAAAACCGCACCGCGAACTTCCGCTCAAAGCCCACGAAGCACCCGGAGGTGATGGTCATGCCGGACCGGGAGATGCCCGGCACCGTGGCGATGGCCTGGCCAACACCCACGGCCACCGCGTCCAGCAGCGACGCCGTCCGCTCGTTCTTTCTCCCCTTCTTCACCCGGTCGCTGGCGAATAGCAGGAAGCCCGTCACCACCAGTGCCCCGCCGATGAACAGCATGTTGTTGGACAGCCCCAGCACCTTGTCCTTGATGGGCAGCACCGCGAACAGCGGCAGCGTGCCCAGAATGATCAGCAAAATCAGTCTCCGGGCCGGGGGCAGGGGCTTGGGGGTGGACCGGTGGGCCAAGTCCCCAATTCCCCGGAAGAACTCGGCGATCATGTCCTTGATGTCCTGCCAATAGGCCACGAACACCGCCCCCAGGGTGCCCAGATGCAGCAGCACGTCAAAGAATTCCGGCACCTCCGCGTCAATGTGCAGCAGATTCTGCGCGATGGCCAGATGTCCGGAGCTGGAAATGGGCAAAAACTCCGCCACGCCCTGGACCAGGCCCAGCAGGAAGGAAGAAAACACGTTCATAGGTCACATTCTCCTGTCTATTTAGATTACATTTTGTTTATTTCTGTCGAATTATTGCAGCTTGTATTCATTTTGCAGGCACGGATACATTTGTACTATACCACACTCCGCGGAGAATTACCAGTCTAATTTGCGCCCCGGGCCTGGTTCCCGGAAATTTTCTTCCCCCGTTGCCCGGGGCGGGACAACCTGCCGGGCAACGGCACTCCCCTGTCCCGGTACAGATGAAAGGAGTGGATAACCATGCGATTTCCCCGAATCTACGAGGAGGACGGCTGCTGCACGGCGGCGGAGTGCGACCTGTGCGGCGGCGAAATTTACCGGGGCCGGCGATACTACTGCATCAACGGTGAAACGGTGTGTCCGGACTGTCTGGCAGACTATGCCCGGGCGGTGTTCGCGGGCTTTGCCTGCGGAGAGGAGGCGACGGAATGGTAAGGCGGGACGACGTCCCCTGGGCGGAGGTGCAGAAGCTCAACGCCCAGGGCTGGAGCTACCGGCAGCTGGCGGAAAAATTCGGCGTATCCTCCTCGGCCATCGGCCGCCGGGCGGTGCAGGAGTGCTGGCACGGCACCGATGCCCAGCGGGCCAACGCCCGGCTGCGGAATCTGGCCGCCGGCCTTCGCCGCCAGGCAGAGCAGCGGCTGGCCGGTGAGCTGGACACCCGGGAGATCAAGGAGCTGACCGCCGTTCTGCGGGAGCTGATGAACCTTCAGCAGACCCTGGAGGGGCAGCAGCCCGGAGGCAGCCCCCTCCGGGTGGTGCTGGAGGAGGAAACGGAGGATTGGAGCGTATGACGGAGAAAATCCTCACCATCGGCCGCCCCAATCCCCGGCAGCGGGAGTTTCTGGCGTGCGAGAAAAAATATGTGGCCTTCGGCGGGGCCCGGGGCGGCGGCAAAAGCTGGGCCGTCCGCACCAAGGCCAAGCTCCTGGCCCTGCGGTATCCGGGCATCCGGCTGCTGCTGGTGCGCCGGACCTACCAGGAGCTGGAAGCCAATCACATCCGCTTTCTTCGCCGGGAGCTGGCCAATCTGGCGGAGTACCGGGCCACGGCAAGGCAGTTCGCCTTCCCCAACGGCAGCGTGCTGGACTTTGGCTACTGCGCCGCCGACGGCGACATGGACCGCTATCAGGGCGCGGAATACGACGTGATCTTCCTGGACGAGGCCACCCAGCTGAAGGAGGAGTGGATGCGACAGTTCGCGGCCTGTCTCCGGGGCGTCAACGGATTTCCCAAGCGGCTGTATTACACCTGCAACCCCGGCGGCCCGGGCCACGGCTACATCAAGCGTCTGTTCATCGACCGGCGCTTTCAGGCCGGAGAAAACCCGGAGGACTATGTGTTCATCCCTGCCAAGGTCACGGACAACCGGGCTCTGCTGCGGGCCCAGCCGGACTATCTGCGGCAGCTGCAGGCCCTGCCCCGGCGGCTGCGGGACGCCTGGCTGGACGGCAAGTGGGACGTGTTCCAGGGGCAGGTATTCCAGGAGTTCACCAACGATCCGGCCCATTATCAGGACCGGCGGTTCACCCACGTCATCGCCCCCTTTGACATTCCCCGGGAGTGGCGGGTGTACCGCAGCTATGACTTCGGCTATGCCAAGCCCTTCTCCTGCGGCTGGTGGGCGGTGGACCACGACGGAGTCATTTATCGGATCCTGGAGCTGTACGGCTGCACCGGGGAGGCGGATGTAGGCGTGCGGTGGACGCCGGAGCGGCAGTTCGCGGAGATCCGCCGGATAGAGGACACCCATCCCTGGCTGAAGGGCCGGGAGATCCAGGGGGTGGCGGACCCGGCCATCTGGGATACCAGCCGGGGGGAAAGCATTTATGAGACGGCTCTGCGCCACCGGGTCTATTTCACCCGGGGCGACAACCGGCGTATCCCCGGATGGATGCAGCTGCACTACCGCATGAGCTTCGATGAACAGGGGTATCCCATGCTGTATGTGTTCTCCGGATGCCGGGCGTTTATCCGGACGATCCCGGAGCTGCTGTTCGACCAGACGGACGCAGAGGACGTGGACACCCGGCAGGAGGACCATGTGGCCGACGAGAGCCGGTACTTCTGTATGTCCCGGCCGATCCCGCCCCAAAAGCGGGACATGGCGCCTGTTTTGCGGGATGACCCGCTGAACATGCGGACAGACGGGTAAACGCCGGGAACCGGCATGTCTGACGCAGGAAGGGGCGGACAGAGTCGTCCGCCCCTTCCTGTATTGAAAACGAAAGACACCCCTGATGGGTTTCTTTCGTAACTATCTTCCTTTCCGCCGCATATGCCTTTTCTCTCTCCCCGACAAATGCGTCAGCCCCCGGCGGACCGATGGTCCGCCGGGGGCTGACTCTATGGGGGATGGGGCATCTCAGCGCGTGGGATGGAAGATCATCCCAGGCTGTTTTTCACGCTTAGCGGGTGCGCTTTCTGCGGGGCAGAACCACCACGGCGGCAGCCAGCAGAGCGGCGGAAGCCATCATCACGATCCACAGAGCAGTGTTGCTCTCGTCGCCGGTCTTGACACCGGGCTTGTAGTTGGGATCAGCCGCGCCGCAGACGGTGCACTTGCCGTCCTTATACTGATGGCCGGTGGCCTTGATGACCTCGCCCTTCTTCACAATCTCGCCGCAGATGGTGCAGACTTCATCGCCGGTGTAGCCGTCCTCGGTGCAGGTGGCAGCCTTGGCGCCAACCAGCTTGATCTTGTGACCCAGAGCGGGGATGACCTCGCCCTTCTTCACGGTGACGCCGCAGGTCTTGCAGACCTCATCGCCGGTGTAGCCATCCTCGGTGCAGGTAGCATCCTTGGCACCAACGATCTCGGTATCGTGGCCGGTGGCGGGGATGACCTCGCCCTTCTTCACGGTCTCGCCGCAGGTCTTGCACACCTCATCACCGGTATAGCCGTCCTGGGTGCAGGTAGCATCCACAGCGCCCACAACCTGGGTATCGTGGCCGGTGGCGGGGATGGTCTCACCCTTCTTCACGGTCTCGCCGCAGGTCTTGCAGACCTCATCGCCGGTGTAGCCATCCTCGGTGCAGGTGGCGGGCTTGGCACCCACCAGCTGGGTATCGTGGCCGGTAGCGGGGATGACCTCGCCCTTCTTCACGGTGACGCCGCAGGTCTTGCAGACCTCAT
>ENA-ORSY01000907-ORSY01000907.1-human-gut-metagenome-genome-assembly--contig:-NODE-907-length-24806-cov-6.428266_pt1 | contig 24806 bp, 20 predicted proteins | sample MGYA00242193_ERZ509160 | MGnify/ENA primary metagenome ERZ509160 (study PRJEB26280, sample SAMEA2338670) | human gut metagenome | biome: human gut; feature: human-associated habitat; material: faeces...
GGTACCCTGCGGGTGGCACTGGCGGATTCGGTCTGCAGCACCTTTCTGCCCGACCTGCTGCAGCGGTATCACGCCCTCTGCCCGCAGGTGGAGCTGGTGCTCCGCACCGCCACCGACGATGAGATGCTCCAGATGCTGGGCTCCAATCAGATTGACCTGGCTTACACGCTGGACAAGCCGCTGCTGCAGCCCAGCTTCGTGCTGGCCGTGGATGAGCCGGAGCCAATCTGCGTGGTGGCCCCCGCCGGGCACCCATTGGCCGGGCAGGCGGAGGTCACGCTTCAGGAACTGGCCGGGCAGGAGTTTCTGCTGACCGAGCGGGGCATGAGCTACCGCGATGCCCTCGACCAGTGCATGGCGGCGCAAGGGCTGGCCATCAAGCCCTTCCTCGAACTGGGCAGCGCTTCCCTGCTCTGCCAGATGGTCGAGCACGGCATGGGGCTCTCCTTCCTGCCTGAGTACATCGTACAGAATGCCCTCGCCGCCGGAACGCTGTCCCGCCTGAATGTCCCCGCCTGCCGCGTGGAGATGCGGCGGCAGCTATTCTACCACAGGGATAAATGGCTCACCCCCCAGATGAAGGCATTCATCACGCTGGTGCAGAGATAAAGTGAACCTCCTCTGATTTTCCGTCAGAGGAGGTTCTTTTATCTTTCTTTTCTATTAATTTTCAAGGATGGAATACTTGGAAAGATCGAAGAGATTTTCATTTACCTTAGTGCTAATAGAATTGTAGGTTATAATATTCTTAACAGGTTTCATATCGGTAGTGTAATATAATCCTTCCACCACACGGTATTTCAATACGTTGCCATCGAAGCAGTAGATGTATCGCACCTGATTTCCGTAAACGTTCTTCTTCTGGATCTCGGCATAATACTCTTTTCCGTTCACTTCATAGGTTCCTGTTGTCATTGTTGCAATTTCAGCAGCAGTCGGGAAATTACACCCGGTCTTTGCGGAGTTAAGATAGGTCTTTATCATTGATTCTGTCGTCTTTGTCGCGCAATTCCCTTCTATCATATAATAATCGTCGCCCTTTTTCAGAACCGTAATGTACGCTTCACCCGAATTTTGATAATTGACAGAGTAGATGTCATCCCCACGAACTGCGCATCTATAATGTGTTACGTAGCCATCCATATCATCCACATAATCAGCATCAATCGTTCCAGTTGTATACAGCAGAAGTTTTGTCGCCTTATTCGCAGTATTCGTGCTTGAAGAGCTGCCCGAACTGCTGCTGGATTCAGAAGAAGCAGCAGACGAACTGGAAGCATTGCTTCCTGCTGTGCCGTTAGATTCTGCCGGAGAAGAAGGTGCCTCACCCCCTCCATCACAGCCTGTTAACAGCAACATCACCATTGCCGCCATTACCGCAACACAGGATAATAACCGTAGAACATTCTTTTTCAACCGCATAAGAATCCACTCCTTTTTATGTAAACCCCATATTTATTTAACTACGCAGACTATTTATGTCTATATAGTTTATTTGATTATACCACAGTCCATCCTATACTGCAAGATAGAAATAAACTGTGCGGTCAAAAATTAAACTGCATAGACAAGTGAGGATTTTATGGATTATGTCGCTGTCGGCAGAAGAATTCGTGCCCAAAGAAAAAAATTAAGCCTTTCCCAAGAAGAGTTGGCTGAGATGGTCAATATCTCCACCGTACACATGAGCCATATTGAAACAGGCTATACAAAACTAAGTCTGCCCGTCCTCGTCGATCTTGCCTGTGCGTTGGGTGTTCGCACAGATGATTTGATTTTTGACAAAGAATCTCTGGCTCGAGAGGAATTGTTAGAAGAGATCACCCTTGAACTCCGGGATTGTCCCCAAAATCAACTCCTTACACTGCGGCAGATTCTGTCAAGTTCAAAAGATGCTATTCAAAAATATATGGTCAATTGAACCTCATCTCCGCATTTCTCTTTTCAGCGGCTCACCCCCCAGATGAAAGCATTCATCACGCTGGTGCAGAAATAAAGATAGCGATAAAGAAAAACAAGCCTTTCCGTTGGTGTCACACTGTGAGGTGCACCACACGGAAAGGCTTGTTATTTACATTATTTTTTCAACAGGTCGGAAAGGCACTGCACCGTCCGGCCATGGTAGCCGGTGACGGTCTCGGCGTGGAGCAGGCTGCTGAGAACGCTTTCCTCCACGCACTCTGCCACCGCCCGGAACAAAGGGTTGATTGCATCATCGTGGAGCAGGGTCATGGGCAGCAGGGCTTTCTCCGAATAGTGCGGCACCCGGTTGGCGGTGGTGAAGGCGATGACGATCTCGCCGCTGCCGTTGCCGCAGTAGGAACCTGTGCGGGAAAGCCCCACCAGCGCCCGGCGGCACAGCCGCCGCAGCTGCCGCTCGCTCAGGGGGATATCCGTGGCCAGCACCGTGATGATGGAGCCTTTATCCTCATGGGGCGGGATGCTGTTATTCAGCAGGGTGTGGATGGGCGTGCCCGCCACGATGAGGTCATCGAACAGCGCGTGATTGGAGAGCACCAGCGCACCCATGGTGTAGGGTTTTCCGTCCAGTTCCACCACCCGTGAGGCGGAGCCGATGCCGCCTTTCAGCCCGTGGCAGCGCATCCCCCGCCCGGCACCTACGGCACCCTCGGCAAAATCTGCCTTGCAATCTGCCAGCGCGGCAAAAACGTGCTGCTCGGTCACATGAAGCCCCCGGATGTCGTTCAGGCCGCAGTCGTTGCACTCGCAGACCACCGGGTTCACGCTGCCGGTGGTCTCGCAGATGTCGGGGTTTTTCTCCAGCATATACTTTACCAGCGCGGTCTGTGCCGTGCCCACGCTGAGGGTGTTGGTAAACAGGATGGGCGTTTCCAGCGTGCCCAGCTCGTCGATCTGCACAAGGCCGGTGGTCTTGCCAAAGCCGTTGATGACATAGCTGGCCGCCAGCACCTTTTCGTGGAACACGTCCCCTTGGTGGGGCAGCAGCGCCGTTACGCCCGTCTGCACCACGCCGTCTGCCAAGGTGCAGTGCCCTACCGTCACCCCCGGCACATCGCTGATCTTATCCCGCGCACCTTTGGGCAACGTGCCCACCTGAAAACCCCATTCGTTCCCTGCAATGCCCATCGTAGCTCCTCCTTGCTTTTTTCTAAGGTGTATCATAACATTTCTCCTGCCAAAAGTAAACCGCTGTAACAGACCGGGGCGCATATAGAAAAAGAGGCTGCCGCACAGCTATCTCACTGTGCAGCAGCCCTTTGCTATTTTTTACGCCGCAGTGCGGTGTCCATCAGGAATGCTCCACCAGACGGAAAAGCCCCTTGAACTTTTCCCAGCAGGCCACCACCCGTTCGCGCTGCACAAAATCATTGAGGTGCCGCTGCATTTTCCGTCGGCCACGATCTTCTGAGCGCCGCATAGGAGACCAGAAAGTTTGCCAGCCACCCTGCCGGGACGGCAAGCCAGACAAAGGCAATACCAAAGCGCGGTGCACAGATCAGGGCAACGGACAGGCGGATGGCAAGGTTTACCATGTTGGCAATGAGGAACGGGCGCATGATACCAAGCCCGCGCAGCACGCCATCGGTCGCCATCTTGATGCCCATGAAGATGAAGAAGTAACCCAGCCACCGCATATAATCACCGGACACCTGATAGGCCAGCGCCGTTCCGTCCTTGCCCAGAAACAGCGAGGAGATCTGGGTGTGCAGGGTTTCAATGACCGCAAAGGCAATGACCGCAAAGCACAGATCCAGCACCAGCGCAGCGTGGTAGCCTTTTTTGAGGCGGTCGATCTTCTTTGCACCAAAATTCTGGGAGATATAGGGCGAGACCGCATTGCCGATGGAGACAAAGATCAGCGAGAAAACATTTTCTACCCGCATCGTTGCTGCATATCCGGCAAGCGCCTGTGTGCCAAAGGGGTTTACCACCGCCTGCACGATCATCATGCCGATGGACACGGTGGACTGCTGCAAGACCGATGGCACCGCAATGCGGAGCATGGAATACAGCTCCTGCCGATCGAACTTATTAAAGGGGCTTTTATATTGCCGCATCCGGTGCAGGAAGATCAAAAACGAAAACACCGCAGAAATGCCCTGTGCGATCAACGTGGCAAGTGCTGCGCCAAACACGCCCAAGCCAAGCCCCGCCACCATCCAGAGATCCATAAAAATATTCAGGATGGAGGAAAAGATCAGCAACCCCAGCGGGATCCTGGACTCCCCAATGGAGGTAAACATGGTGGAAAGAATGTTGTACATGAACAAAAACGGGAAGCCCACAAAATAGACCCGCAGATACAGCACCGCATCCTCCAGAATGTCGGCGGGGGTCTGCAAGCCGCTCATCATAGCACGGGAAAAGCTAAAGCCAAAAACGCCAAGGACAACGCTCAAAACCAGAAAGCTGAGCAGGGACGTTGACACGATGGTTTTCATTTTGCCATAGTTTTTAGCACCAAAATAGCGGCTTACCAGCACACCGGCACCCACACCGGCACCCAGCGCCACACAGATAAAAACATTGGTCAGCGCAGCACAGGCACCGACAGCCGCCAGTGCCGAGGAGCCGACAAACTGACCGACTATGATGGAATCTGCCATGTTATAGACCTGCTGAAAAAAGCTGCCAAGGATCATTGGCATTGCAAAAACCGTCAGCGCTTTCAGCGGCGCATCTGTGATCAGATATTCATCTTTCGACATGATCTATTTCCTTTCAAGCTGTGTTTCTCTCAATTTTTTTAAATTTGCTCTGGCCAAGTATACCACGCTTTTTCCCTACTGAAAAGCTCCCGCTTGCATTCTCGCAAACTGCTTTTATAACGTCCCGTTTCCCTTTCTCTCGTCTTGACAAGCCCTTTTCTTCCGATTACAATACCAAAAAGAGCCGGCGGGCGGTCTTTTTGCTGCCTGCTGCCACAATCTTCCGGGAAAGGAACTTTTTCATGGAACCAAAAACAAAACAATCTCTGCTCGTTACCGTGGTAGGGGTAACGCTTTTTGTAGCGCTGCTGCGGCTTTCTGACGTTCTGGCCTTTGCCGCAAAGCTGATAGATCTGGTACTGCCCATTCTGGCGGGCGGCATTCTGGCGCTTTTTATCAACGTGCCCATGACCGGTCTGGAAAAGCGGCTGAACCGCCTGTTCGGCAAGGCCAAAAAGCAGCCCTCGGCGAAAGCCATCCACCTTCTCAGCTTTTTCATCACCCTGCTGGGCGTTGTGCTGGTGCTGGTATTGGCGCTGACTTTGCTGATCCCGGAGCTGGTGCAGTCCTTCCACAGCCTGTATGTGCAGATCGAGGCCAATATTCCCCGCTGGACTGCCTATCTCAACGCACAGGATGCTGACATGGGCTGGCTGATGAACTGGCTGGAGGGCATCAACTGGGAGCAGCTGCTGCACAAGGTCACCGCAAGCATCGACACGGTGCTGGTCAATGCGGTAGGGGCTGTCTCTGCCACGGTGAATATCGCGATCACCGCCTCGTTTGCGCTGATCATCTCCGTCTATATGTCCCTTAGTACGGAGAGCCTCGGCCACCAAGCCCGCACGCTGGTGTGCGCCTACCTGAAGCCCGCCCACGCCGCCGGGGTGCTGAAGTTCTGCCGGCTGTTCCGGCAGTCCTTTGCAAACTTTTTAACGGGACAATGCAGCGAGGCAGTGATCCTTGGCGTTCTGATGGCTCTTGCATTTTCCGTTTTCAAGATCCCCTACGGCAGTCTGGTGGGCGTGCTCACCGCCATCTGCGCCATCATCCCCTATGTGGGTGCACTGATCTCCTGCGTGGTCAGTGTGTTCCTTGTGCTGTTGGTAGACCCTGTGCTGGCGGTGCGCTGCCTGATCGTGTACCTTGCCGTGCAGTTTGTTGAAAACCAGTTCATTTATCCACGTGTGGTGGGAAAATCCGTGGGGCTTTCGCCGCTGTACACCCTTATTGCCGCCATGATCGGCGGAAAGCTTTTTGGCATCATCGGCATTATCTTCTTTATCCCCCTGACAGCGGTGGTCATCGAGCTTGTAAAAGAGGACACCTTTCGGCGTCTGCGCGCAAAAGAGCCCCTGCAATAAAACAGCGTGCCCGGAATACCATAACCCCTGATACCCTTCCCCGGTGTCAGGGGTATTTTTATGCCGTGCAGCTGCAAAGCACGCGGTTGTTCGCCCTTTTCCATGCAAAATCCTTCAAAAAACAGCTTGAAACACTTTTGTTACAATGATACAATATGATTGTCATTTTATGGGAAAAACGGCGTATGCCCCGTGCGGACAGGCCGCGAGCGTAGGGGTTCCTGTGGGGTGTGTAAGAATCGCTAAGGCAGTACTGCGCTCCTGCACTTGCGCAGTACTGCCTTCCGAAAATGTGAGGAAAGTATATTTATATGATAAAAAAGATCTCCCGCCGCTCCTTTTTGCAGGCTTGCAGCGTTGCAGCTGCCACGGCAGCGCTGACCGCCTGCGGCGGCGGCAAGGCTGAAAGCAAAACAGCAGATGCGCACGAAGCCGTCACCTTTATGGCACCTTATAAGGAGATAGAAGCCTTTATTGAGCAGGTGCACAGCGTTTACCCGGAAGTGAACATCGAGGTCGTGCCATACAGCGGCGATAACACCACCACCTGTTTGCAGAATATGTTTGCGGCAGGCGACCTGCCGGACGTCTGCACCTTGACCTACTACGACCCCCAGATCGATCTGGTCTCCGACAAACTGCTGGACCTTTCCGGCTACGATTTTACGGATAACTATGTGGAGTCCCGTCTGCAGGACGTGTTCGACAACGGTGCCATCTATCTGCTGCCCTCGGTTTACAACTGCTACGGCATCACCTACAACAAGACCCTGCTGCGAGAACACGGCTGGGAGCTGCCCAATTCTTTCGCTGAGCTGGAAGTGCTGGCTGCAAAAGCCAAGGAAGCCGGGGTCGATCTCTGCCTGCCGCAGATCCAGTACCCGGGCTACGGTTTCCAGTATCTGTGCAACATTGCAGATGCCGATTTCCTTGGCACACTGGACGGCAGACTGTGGCAGAAGGATTATCTTTCCGGCAAGGCAAACGTCAGCAACACCCCCGGCATGATGCAGGCAATGGCGTATGTCAAAAAGTGGAAGGACATCGGGATGCTGAACGGCTCCGGCGATGCTCTTGACGACAACGTGACCCTGCAGAGGATGGCCGAGGGGAATACCCTGTTTTTGATCGGAAACACCAACGGCATTGTGGAGGCAGACGGCAACGCCGATAAATTCGGCCTGATGCCCTATCTTTCCGAGGACGGCACCCAGAACGTTTTTGTGCTGAATGTGAACCGCTTCTACGGTCTGAATAAAAAGCTGAAACAGAACCCCCAAAAGCTGGAAGATGCGCTCAAGGTGATGCGTGTGCTTTCCACCGTTGCAGGCACCAGCGCTCTGCAGCCCGCAACGGCGCTGAAAAGCAGCCTGTTGCCCTTCAAGGGTGCAAAGGCAGACGGCACCTACTATGCCGACATCGCCGATACCCTGAACGCAGGCAACACCGCGCCCTTTATCTATTCCGGCTGGGAAAACACCTTCGTGACCACCGGCCTTAAAATGCTGGACTTCATGAAGGGCAACGCCACCATGGAGGATGTCATCCGTCAGCTGGACGAGGATCAGGACAGTGTGGTGAACAACACCCCGGATGTCATCACTACCGTTACGGAGGAGCTTTCGCAGCAGGACTGCGCCATGCTGGTAGGCCGCTGCTTTGCACAGGCTACCGGCAGCGACCTTGCGCTGGTCTCGCTGAGCACATGGATCCCCGGCAACCCCACCGAGCAGAACCACCACGGCGTAGCCGCCAAGCTGTACGCCAAGGGCATTACGGATTACGACCTTTCGGTCATCCTGCCCACCGGCTGGAACCGCACCATCCAGACCGTCACCCTGACCGGCCAGCAGATCAGCGAACTGCTGGCTTCTGGCTACGATGCCTACGGCAACGGCAAGGGCTACCCCTATGTGCTGGTAAGCCCGGTGCAGCCGGAGGCGGGCAAGACCTATCAGGTTGCCATCTGCGGTGTGAGCGACCGGCTGGCTGCCGAAGCAACGGTGACAGACAGCGGCGTGGTGGGCATGGATGCCGCAAAAACCTTCTTTGGTGCTTACACCACCATCAGCCGGGCAGACACCGCATGGAGTTGAATAAAACGGACAGGAGATACTGGATGTGAACAACAAAATCTATAAAAAGCTGTTTGTGGGCTTCGGCTTTGTCAGCATCGTGTTGATCCTGACCCTTTTTGTCATGAGCCAGACCTACATCCAAAACCTTGTCTACCACGAGCGGCTGAGCCAGATGGAAGAGGTCACTCACCAGATGTTCCACAGTCTTGAGGATGTGATCGACAACCACTGGGACGAGGTGAATGTGCAGTGTAATTATTTGTACAACACCCCGCTGGAGACTGATACCGATCTCTACCGCTATCTGAAAAAGCTGTCGGAGCTTTCCAATTACCATGAAAAACAGATCGAACTGATCGCCGTGGATGCTGCCGGGCGTTATTATACCGAGTATGGCCGCACGGGTCTGCTGCGGGAAATGAACTATCTGGAAAACGCGCCGCAGCGGGTCAGCTATGTTTCCAATTCGCTGACCGTGGACGACTCCCGGATGGTGTTTCTGGAACAGCTCTCCACCCCCATCACACTGCAAAGCGGAGAGAAAGAGATCACCCTGCGCTACTTTGGCATCGCCCAGAGTATGACCCAACTGAACGATTATTTCCGCTGCGACGCCTACGAAAATAACAACAGCGTCTATGTACTGGACAACAACGGTTTCAAGCTGTTCAACGCCAATGATACCGAGCTGTTGAAGGGGCACAACGTATACACCGTGCTCTCCCAGATGTCCTATCTGCACGGTTCTTCCTTTGCAGCAGCAAAGGAGCGGCTTGCCCGCACAGGCTCCTGTTATTCCAACGCCGTGCTGGACGGGACTGAGTATTACTACGCCCTGAAGCAGATGGAAAACGCCCAGTGGACGCTGGCGTTCCTTGTTCCGGCAAAATATGTGGCCGTGAATACGCAGAAGCTGGTCAATATCGTCATGGTCGTTATTGTAGGCTTTGCAACGGTGTTTTCGATTACGGCAGTCATTGCTGGCTGGTTCCTTTTGCGGGAAAAGCAGCAGCGGGAGCTGCAGGCTGAAAAAAAGACGAACCTCCGTCTGGAGCAGTATAACATCCAGCTGACGCAGGCCAACGACGAAATGCGGCGGGCGCAGGATGCTGCCGCCGAGGCGCTGCAGTCTGCCGAGCGTGCCAGCAAAGCCAAGACGGACTTCCTTTCCAACATGAGCCACGATATCCGCACCCCCATGAACGCCATCATCGGCATCACCGCCCTGATGAAAAACGAGCTGCACGAGCCGGAAAAGCTTGCCGAGCATCTGGGCAAGCTGGAAAGCTCCGGTCAGCTGCTGCTGGGCATCATCAACAATATTCTGGATATGAGCCGCATCGAGAGCGGCAAGACCACCCTGCATGTGGAAAAAATGAACCTGCCCCAGCAGATCAGCCAGCTGGACAGCATCATCCGGCAGCAGGCAGGTCAGCGCAGTCAGAGCTTTACGGTAAGCACCAATTTGCAGCACGAAAACGTGCTGGCAGACCCCAACCGTTTGAATCAGGTGCTGATGAACATCCTCTCCAATGCGGTCAAGTATACGCCCACCGGTGGGCACATCCGTTTGGAGGTGGAAGAGCTGCCCCGGAACGAGCACTACGCCCGGTACCGCTTTGTGGTGCAGGATGACGGCATCGGCATGAGCGCGGACTACCAAAAGACCCTTTTCGACCCCTTTACCCGGGAGGAGCGCTCCGGCACCAACAAGGTGCAGGGCACGGGTCTGGGTATGGCGATTACCAAAAGCGTCATAGACCTGATGGGCGGCTCCATCAGCGTAGAGAGTGCCACCGGTAAGGGCACCCGCTTTGAGGTGGTGCTGGAATTCCCCATTGACACCGAAGCGGACACGGTGCAAAAGGCGCAGGCGCTCCCGGAGGAAGAAGAGACCACTTCTCCCCTGTCCGGCATGAAGTTCCTCTGTGCCGAGGATAACGCCATCAACGCCGAGATTCTGCAAATGCTGCTGGAAACAAAAGGCGCAAGCTGCACCATCTGCCCCAACGGTCAGGAGATCGTGGATGCCTTTGCCAGCGTGAAGCCCGGCGACTATGATATGATTTTGATGGACGTGCAGATGCCGGTGATGGACGGCTTGGAAGCCACCCGCCGCATCCGCAGCGGCGAAAACCCGCTGGGACGCACCATCCCCATCCTTGCCATGACCGCCAACGCCTTCCTTGAGGATATGCAAAAGAGTAAGGAAGCCGGCATGGACGAACACCTGTCCAAGCCTGTGGACATCAGCGCACTGGAACAGGTGGTAAAGCGCTTCCGCGTTACCCCCCCCCCGAAAATAAATAGCGGTATACAGCGCTTTTGTCGCAAAGCGCCGCATAACCTTGCATAAAAAAACTGCTGCCCCTTTGCCCGGACGCTTTGGCATCCGGTACGGGGCAGCAGTTTTTTGCGTTATAGAAGGAGCTTTCCCCTCAGATGGGCATGGTCTGGTAGAACCAGTCCGAAATGGCCTTGCGGGTGTCGGCGAAGAACTTCTTCACCGGGCAGGCGGCATCCCGGGCTTCCTGCTCCAGATCCGTGCCTGCGGGGAAGTTGCGGATGACGGTATACGCTACCGACTGCGGCGGCAGTGACATCATCACAGCCGGGTCGTGCACCACGCAGATCTGCTCGCCTACCGCAAGGGTAGCGGGGTCGGAGGTGGTCTTTTCGTCATGGTCCTGCCAGACGGTGCTGTCGGTAACGATCATCTGATAGGTCTCCTGCTCTTCCGCAGTCACCAGAATAGACTCCACCTTGCCCTCCACGGTGCGGCTGACGCCCTCTACTACACCATAATAGTAGAGCTTCTTGGAAAACAGCGCCGAAGCAGAGGGCAGCACGCTGACGCTGAGCAGCAGCACCGCAAGCAGACAAAAGAGCGAGCGATGGGTCTTTTTCATAGAAAACCTCCATTTTTCATGTTGCAGCGGAGCGCCCGGCGCTCCCGGATGCCTTATTTTACCATAACTACCGTCGGATTTCTATATCCGGGCTTAACCGGCCACGGAAAATCAGCTTTTATGCAAAAAGGACTGCCGTGCATAGCAACGCACAGCAGTCCTTTTTATGCTTTTATCCGTTTACTTGCTGATGGAAAGGGTGCCGAAAGCAGTCTCTTCAAAGTGGCTGCTGTACAGCTCCTGCATCAGTTTGATGAGCGAGAGGGTATCCTCTGCGCCGGCGGTCTCGTAGCAGGAGTGCATCGCCAGCTGGGGCAGGCCGATGTCCACGCAGTTCATGGACACCTGTGCCATAGCCAGATTGCCCAGCGTGCTGCCGCCCACCTTATCGGAGCGGTTTGCAAAGTATTGCAGCGGCACACCGGCGCGGGCAGCCAGCTCCCGGGCGGCGGCAACGCTCATGCCGTCGCTGGTGTACTTCTGACCTGCGTGGGTCTTGATGACCACGCCCTTGTTCATGTAGGTGCAGTTGTTCACATCGGTGTGCTCCGGGTGGTTGGGGTGCACGGCGTGGGCGTTGTCGGCACTGACCATAAAGCTGGAAGCCACCGCGCGGTGGAAGTCCTCGTCGTTGCCGCCAAGGCTCTGGGCAATGCGGTGCAGCACATCGTACAGGAAGGTGGAAGCTGCGCCCTGCTTGGTGCCGGAGCCGACTTCCTCGTTATCAAAGAAGGCTGCCACGCCGATGGAGCGGGCGTTCTTGGCGGTCAGCAGACCTTTCAGGATGCCGTAAACGCACTGCTGGTCGTCCAGACGGCCGCAGGAGATGAACTCCTCGTTGCAGCCCCAGACGGTGGCCTTTTCCCGCACATAGAGGAACAGGTCGCTGCCAAGGATCTGCTCCTCGGACACCTTCAGCTCCTCTGCGATCAGCTTTTTCAGCGCGCCCTCCTCGCAGGCACCGCCCAGCACGGGCAGCATATCCACCTGCTTGTTGAAGGAAGCCTTATCGTTGACCTCGCGGTTCATGTGGATGGCCACGCTGGGGATCATCAGCAGGTCGCGGTCCAGTGCCACCAGACGGGATACGATAGCGCCGTTCTCCTGCACCAGCACACGACCCGCCACAGACAGCGGACGATCCATCCATGTGGCGCAGATCATGCCGCCGTAGCCCTCGGTGTTCAGCTTGGTGTAGTTCTGCCCCATGTGGATCTCGGCGTTCTCCTTGATGCGGAAGCAGGGAGAATCGGTATGGGCGGCGGCAACGTTGAAGCTGTAATTTTCCAGCTGGTCGCCCATGCGGAAGGCAATGATGCTGGAACCGTTGCGGCAGACAAAATAGTCCTTGCCGGGTTCCAGCGCCCACTTGCGACTTTCCAGCAGCTCGGCAAAGCCTGCCTTCAGCAGGATATCCCGCACAGCGGCGGTGGTGTGGTATGCGGTGGGGTTGCCGTCGATGAAGGACAGCATTTCACGGACTTCGGATGCGATCATAAAAATAAACCTCCTAATTTCCTGAGAAAAGAGCCGGTCAGTGCTGACCGGCCCTTTTTAAGCATATTCAGGTTACTTTTTGGCAGCGGTCTGCTCGCGCTTTGCTAGGGCGGGCAGAATGAATCCCAGCACGGTCAGCACCACGGGGGTGATGACGTTCAGTGCAAAGGTGAAGGGGTCCTTATCATACATACCCAGCACGCAGCACACGGCGGTAACGGCAAAGCACCAGCCGCCGAAGAACTTGGCCACGGCCTGATTTTTGACAAAGCGGTACTCGGCAGGGATGGTATCGTAGGCGTTGCGCAGGGCGATGTAGGCGGCAAACACCCACAGATAGCGCATGGGCATGCACACAGAGTTCAGCTTGGTCAGCTGGCGCAGAACGGCAGCCGCACCGGGCACGAAGGACTGTGCCAGAATGATGGAGCCGGACAGCACAGCCACCATTTTGATGCCGTTGCTGTGCACACCGTGGGCGTTGACCTTGTGCAGAGCCTGCGGGATGAACTGCTTGGTGTGCTCGTTATCCAGCAGCATACGCAGCGGTGCGTCGATGCTCAAAATCAGCACGGCGAGCTGGCTGATGACGTTGCACAGGGCGTAGATGATCATGAACAGATCGCCCACATGGTAGTACTGACCCAGCTTCTGGAAAGCCCAGTAGGAACTGTTGGCGACATAGGCGTTGAAGCTCTCTGCGCTGGCGTTGATGACGGCGGGGTCGAACATACGGCTCATGGCCAGCGTGCCCAGAATGGCGCAGGTGACCACCATGACGGCCAGCGCGATCATGCCGCGGGGGAAGCCCTTGCTGGGGTTCTCGACCTTATTGACGTAGGGAGAGATCTTCTCGCAGCCGCCCACAGCGAACACCAGAATGGACAGAGACGTGAAGTAGGTGACGTTGAAGTTGGGAATGAGGCTGCTGAAGCTCAGGTTTGCGTGGACGTACTCTGCCGTGGGGTTGATGGCCGGGGCAGCGAACATCATCACGATGTACAGCAGGGACATGACGAAGGTGCAGGTGCCTGCGGCAGTCAGCAGCTTTTTCAGAGGGTTCAGACCCAAGCTTGCAATGTAGCAGCCCAGCAGCAGGATGCAGAAGGTAGCCAGCTGGATGTAGCGGGTGGGGAAGGAATCGTAGGTCTCCGCGTTGCGAAAAATTGCCCAGCTCAGCGCCTTCAAAAAGCCGCTGCCCTTGCTGGCAATGTAGGTGATGTGGCAGGCCCAGTAGGTCCAACCGGCGTAGTAGGCCAGCTTGGCGTTGGTGGTCTGGTGCAGCCAGGAGCTGACGCCGCCGCCCTCGTTTTTAAAGGCAGAGCCCAGCTCACCCACCATCAGCGCATAGGGGATGAAGTACAGGACAAACATGAAGATCCAGCTGAAGATGACCTGCGGACCGTTAAAGTACACAAAGCCGTTGGTAATGTTGCCGAAGCCCCAGACCGTAGAAAAGGCCATGAAGGCAAGGGTAAGCCACGAGATCTTTGTGGCTTTTTCTTTGTTAGACATGCGGACAATTCCTCTCTTTCTTTTCCACACAGGGCGGAAGTTCCTGTAAGAAGGCCGAGGTTCCGCATACGTTTCGCAATTTTTACCAAAAATACAGCAGTACTCGACCGATCACTTTGATAGTATAGCATAATTGCAGATTGTAGACAATCTGCAATTTCCATAAAATGATTGGTCAAAATTTAGACGGTCAGCCAAATTCCCCTTATTTTGCTGCTTCGTCCGCTGCCTGTGCGGCGCTGTTTGCGCTGCGCATCCGCTCCATGGGCTCCATGTAGTGGGCGTAGACGGCGCGGCAGGCAACCTCGGTGTCGCCGCTTGCCAGCGCCTCGTACAGCTTGGTATGGATGCCGTTCTGCCGCTGCGCCAGTGTCTCGTGGTTGGAGCCGCTGTTCGCCCCAACAAGCAGGTTGCCGTAGTTCAGGTCGTCCCAGAATTTCAGCAGTCTGGGCAGCCCCGCCCGCTGCACGATGACCGCATGGAAGCGGTTGTCGTTCTCCACGATTTGCGAAAGATCCCCCGGCCGGACATTGCGCATCTCCTCTAAGATGCCGCGCAGGGTGCGCAGATCCTCCTCCGGGAATTTGCAGTCAAAATAGCGCAGCGCCGTCATTTCCAGATTTGCCCGCAGCAGATAGATCTCGTAGGCGTCCTCCGGCTTTACCCGGCGCACCGAGCAGCCCACATTGCGCGAATACTCGACCATGCCCTCCTGTTCCAGCTGCCGCAGCGCCTCCCGGATGGGTGCCCGGCTGGAGCCAAACTCCTCGGCCAGTTTCTGCTCGGCCAGCTTTACGCCCGGCTGCAGCTCCCCGGTAAGGATCTTGCTCCTGATGGCAGAGGTGATACTTTCCCGTAAAGTCTGAAAGGCAAATTCGCCCATGACTTTTATCCCCCTTTTCTCTTCTATACGTTCTTTTTTTGCCGCACGCAGTCCGCAGCCGCTGCCAGTGCAGCCGCAGGCCTGTATTGCGTGCGCCTTATAAGGATACCACGAAACGGTGGAAAAATAAAGTTTTCTGGCAAAAACAGGTACTTTCTCCCCTCTCCGTCGTCGAAAGCCTGAACACAAAAAATGCCCCCGGAGGGCTTATTGCAGCTCTCCGGGGGCATCCTATATACGTTATGCCTTGGCGCACACGGTCGGCATTTACTCGATCTCGATCAAATTCGGGTTCTCAGGCAGAGCCTTTGTCTGCTGAGGAGCGGGCAGCTGGATGTGCAGGACACCATCCTCGAACTTTGCGTGGATGTCCTCCTTCTTCACCTCGCCCACATAGAAGCTGCGGGCGCAGCTGCCGGAGAAGGTCTCGCGCCGCACGTAGCGGCCCTTGTTGTCCTTTTCGTCATTGCTGTGGCTGCGCACTGCCTGAATGGTCAGGTAGCCGTCGCTCAGATCCATCTGAACGTCTTCCTTCTTGCAGCCCGGCAAATCAACGTCTACTTCGTAGCCGTTGTCCGTCTGCTTGACATCGGTCTTCATCATGTTTGCGCCGCGCTTGCCAAAGGTGTCGCGGGCTTCGCGGTTCATCGCACGCTCCAGTGCACCCTCGTTCCAGAACGGATCAAAGAGATCATCGAACAGGTTCTCATGAAAAACAGTCGGCATAAACATAAAACATACCTCCAATCCCGGCGTTCGGGTCGGGTATAAAATTACATTTTGAAGCTCCCTGCAAAGGGCTTTCCGGGGAACCTTGCGGCTCTCCTTTTGCCCTTCCTCCTGAGCACGCCACTGTTATAGCATAATTATTTAGCACTGTCAAGCGTAGAGTGCTAAAATTCATAAAAGTATAATACTTTTGTCACAGCTTCTGCGATTTCTTCAAAAATGCTGCGCAGAAGCGTGTTTAATTCCGTTCAAACCCCAGATAACGCGTGCCCTGAAAGCTCAGCTTTCCGGTATCGCCCTCGACAAGCATTCCGTAATCCGAACCATCTACTTCCAGTTCCATGCGGTCACCGCTTTCTACCTGAAAGGTGGCATAATAGGTAGTGAACGTATGCGACATCGTATTGTCCGTATGATGGCGGGAAACGTTCGTCCGCTTGGCCACCACAGTAGCCGGGACGGTAAGGCGCGGGGACGCATTATTTTTGCCCCATGTGCGCAGGTTGCTCACCACGGTAAACAGGATCATGCCCAGCACCACCAGAAATACCAGCGGGAACAGGATGCTGAAAAGCGCGTCAAACCCACTATAAAACATATTAGTCCCCCAAAATTTCTTCCAGCAGCTGCTTTACGTCCTCCAGAAACGCGTCCTCGCCGAGGGTGTTCATTTTAAAGAACACCGCCTGACTGCCGCCCGCTGCAATGGCCGACAGTCGGATGGGCTCGTCCCCGTTCTGGAACAGGGTCAGCGTCAGGCTGAGGCGGTTGCCGCCCACCATGCTGTACCGCTCAAACACCCGCACACTGCACCGGGCGCTGCCCTCCTTGAAATCGCTGCCGGCTTCCAGCTCTGCCGACCAGCTGCTGTCCGGGATGGCGTGTTCCAGCTTGCGGAGCAGGGTATCGAAGTTCTGGTTGCGGATGGTCTTTTCAAAAATAGCCATAGCTTCCTCCTTTTGCAAAATGCAGTCCCTTTACTCTGAATACGAATAAAAGCAGGCAACTATTGCAGCGCCCGCCCTTATTTTGCTGCGGTCAAGCTTTCTTTTTTCGCAGCTTGGATGCGGTGGCGTTGTAGCTCATGTCCAGCACCAGACGGAGCTTATCCTCCGGGGCGCTGCCGTCCAGCGCGGCGGTGATCCAGTTTTCCTTGTTCATGTGGTAGGCAGGGTAAAAGCCCGGTTCTGCCCGCAGGGAGCCGATGAGGATGGGGTCACACTTCAGGTTCACGATATCCACCGGCTGCTGCCCGGGCAGACCCAGCTTGCTTTTGGGCACAGTGGTGACCAGCGCAAACCACTTGCGGTTTGCCGCATGGCGGAACACCGCCGACTCCGGGGTGTCCATCCATGGGTAGTCCGGCTCTACGCTGTAAGTATCAAAAATGAGCTGTTCCAAGCCCTTGCGGTCCATGGGCTCTCCCCCCTTTTACGGCTGCTGTGCCAGCAGCTGCGCCAGCACATCCTCCGGGCGGGGGGTGTGGTTTTGGTATTTTGCCCGCAGCGGAGCGGCGGCGTTGTCCATGATGTAGGGCACGCCCACCACGTCCAGCATGGTCTCGTCGTTGTAGTTATCGCCAAAAGCCATGACCTGTGCGGGGTCGATGCCAAGGGTGCGGCACACGCACTGCACCCCGATGCCCTTGTTGGCAAAGGTGGTGTCGATCCAGTACGGGCCCGCCACGGCGCAGTTAGCCTGTTTCCAGCGGGGCACAAAGCGCTCCACATAGTTCTCCACGCCCTCATGCAGGTACACCGACACCTTGGTGATGTCCTCCGGCACCTCGGCGGGGCTGTGGATGATCTGGTAGTGGTTGCCCACAAACTGCACCCGCTGCAGCATCCCAAGGCCGTGCTCCATCAGGTAGGCAGTGTTCTGGCCGGAGAGCATCACCTCGCCCTGCCCCTCGCTGCGGGTCCACATATCGTTGGCAATTTCCTCTGCCAGTGCCCGGGGCATGGGGTTTTTGGCGATGCACTGTTCTTCTTTAAAGATGGTGCCGCCGTTTTCGCAGATAAATACGCAGCAGTCTGCCACCGGTGCAAAGAGTTTGCGCAGGCTGGTATACTGCCGCCCGGAGGCCGGGCAGAACCAGATGCCCCGCTGATGCAGCGCCCGGATCTGGTCGAATATTTCGCCCTCCAGCTCCTTTTTGCCGTATTGCAGCAGCGTACCGTCAATGTCGCTGCAAACCAGTCTGATGTCCATGGCTGTTATTCCCTTTCCGTTTTTTCTTATTTTACCACGGTTTTCCGCTGCGGAAAAGCCCCGGCACGGCTTTTGCGCCCTTTATCCTGTGCCGCTCAGCGCTTGGGCTGGTAGTGCATACTGGACACATTATAAATCGTAATAAAGGCCTTTGGGTCCTCGCGGTTGATAAAGTTCATCAACTTCTGATACTCGTTTTTGTCCACGATGGTAATGATCTCGTTGTGCTTTTCAAAGTTGTATGCACCGATGGCCTCGTATATGGTGGCACCGCTGTGCAGGTCGTTGATGATGAACTGCCGCAGCGTCTCCTCCTTCTCGGTAATGATGCACACCCGGCGCTTGATGCTGTTATCGAAGATGAAATGATCCAGCACGATGCCGTTGAAATAGGTGCCAAGAATGCTCAGAACAACGGTCTTTTTATCGTAGACAAGAGCGGCAGAGAGTGCCACACACATGCCCGAAAGGGACATTGCCTTGCCCAGTTCCATGTGCAGGTACTTGTTCATGATCTTTGCCACGATATCCAGCCCGCCGGAGGATGCGTTGCGGTTGAACAGGATGCTCAGACCCACGCTGACCACCAGAATATAGCACAGCACATCCAGTTCCTGACTATCGGTCATGGAGCCAAAATCCGGGAACAGCCGCTCGAAAAGCCCCAGAAACACCGGCAGCATCACGCTGGTATACACGGTTTTTGCGCCAAACTCCCTGCCGCAGGTAAAAAACCCGATGATGAGCAGCACGATATTCAGCACCATAGTAATAGCCGAAAGCGGCAGCGGCACAAAATTAGAAAGCACGATGCCAAGGCCGGAAATACTGCTGACGGATGTATGGCTGGGCACCAGAAAAAAATAGACCGCCGCCGCAATAATGGCAACGGCCCCGGTCAGGATGGCCATCTCCTTGGCAATTGCAGGGTAGTTCAGCTTCTTGTTTGTCATTGTTGCTCCTCCAAGCTTTTGTTTTCAGCATTCAGTATACCATGCTTTGCGCTTGCAGGAAAGCACCGGGCGCAAAATAACAAGGCCGCCGCACAAAACGCTGTGCAGCGGCCTTGCCACCTTATCAAAATTCGTCTTCCGGGTCGCCGCGCTCCGGCATGGTGCGCATCTCCCGCACCAGCATGGCACGCAGATGATACTTGCGCTGCTCCTGCTCGGTCTCCGAGCTGGTGCGCAGCTCCACCGTGCCATCGGGGCGGCTTTCGCCCGTGTACAGCGGAATGCTCACCACAGCCTGTGTGCCCTTTTCGGGCGCAGGCTCCAGCTGTAAGCTCCAGTCCATCCGGCGGCAGCACTCCCGGCAGAGCAGCAGTCCCAGCTGCGCCCCGCCCAGAAAGCTGCGGCGGTTTTCCAGCGCTGCCTGTACATCCTCACCGGGCAGACCGCAGCCATCGTCGGTGACGGTCAGCTGCCAGTCGCTCTCGGTGCGGCGCAACGCGATACAGACGCAGCCACCCTCCCGGCTGGCGCGCAGGGCATTGGAGAGCAGATGCAGACACAGCAGCTCCGCATCTCTGCGGTCTGCCATTACGCAGCAGGTGGTGCACCCGCCGTAGTCCAGCCGGATATCCACCCCAAGCTGCGCCCGGATCATATCAGACTGCGCCGCCACCTGCTGCAAAAGCTCACACAGGTCAATGGGGTACAGCTGCGGCTTTGTGTCCTCGCGCAGAAACTCCAGCAGGGTGATCGCCTCGCTGAGGGTGCGGTCCAGCTGCATGGCAGCGGTGTCGATATCTGCCACCGCCTGCCGGGTAGACGCGTCTGCACCGGTGCGGTCAAAATGCTGCTCCAGATATTCACAGTTGCGTCCGATCAGCGCCAGCGAACGGAAGCAGACCTCCTCGACCCGCTTGCGCTGCTCTGCGGTGATAGACCGCGTTTCTGTCTTTTGCTGCTCCATTGCTCTGCCTCCCCGGGCGATGCCATTTTTCTAAAGGAACGCCGCCGTATTCCAAAGCCGTGTGCAAGCCTTACAGGCGGGTGGATGGCACTTTTTGCCGCAACACAACGTCCCTGACCGCGTAGATCAGCTTGCCGGTGGTGGGTTTGCCGCTGCCCAGCCTTGTATCGGCCTTAAACGCCAGCCACGCAAGAGGCGGCTTTTCCTCCAGCTGATCCACCATCCGGCGGATGCCGCTTTCCACAGCAGCGACCGATGTATCAAACTGCTCGCTCACCGCCTGCAAGATTTCCTTGCGGATCGCCAGCTTCTGGCTGGTGCTGCATGCGATGCCGACCGCGCAGGATAGATATCCGGCGTTGACATCCCCCTGCGGGATGCCCCACGCCGCATACAGCTGGCTGCACCGCTGCTCCAGCTGCCGGTTCTGCCGCCCGGGCATCCGGTAAAGCTGCCACAGCAGCCTTTTCAGCTCGGTGCCCTCTACGCAGTAGCACCCCTCGCGGAGCTTTTGCAACGCCGTGCCGCTGCTGCGGCCATGGCTCTGTACCAGAAGCATCGGCCGCTCCTTCAGCTGATAAAACTGCCGGACAAATTGCTCCGCAGGCAGATCCGTCAGCTCGCTGCAAAGCACCACGGCATCATAACGGACACCCTGCCGCAGCTGTGCCAGCAGCTTTTCGCCGCTGCAAAAGCAGGTGCAGTCAATGGCGGTTCCCTGCTCCTGCAAATAACGCTTCTGGACACGCAGTTCTTTCAGATCATAGCTTGCAAGGGCGACTTGCAGTTGGGCTGTTCGCTCACTGTTCACGCCATGCGCCGCCTTTCTCGCCTGCCAGCCCGGCAGCTGTCAGGTCTGTGACCGCATCCCGCCAGAGCTCCGGCTGAACTCCTTTTTCACACAAGTAGCGCAGGAGCCGGTAACAGAACTCCGGCGCTGCCGCAACATGCTGACTGACGATCTGCTGTCGGCTGCCGATCTGGCACAGGGTCAGCCGACAGCCTTGTGTGCCCTCTACCTCCATGGCATACACCAGCGTATACGCCTGCTGCAAACCATCAATGGCAGAATACTGCCGGATCATAGGTGAAAATGTACGTTCCATTTCAGTTCCTCCTTACTACAAGGGCCAAATTTTTTTCTGCCTTGTTTATCCTTTTGCTATTTTATGAAGTATATTTTATAAGGTAGGAGAAACCGTTACAATCCTAAAGAAGTGTTGTTCCGACAGCCTTTCAGGTAATATAACGCCGTTTTCTCCGGCGCAGCCTGTCTGTCAGCTTTAGAATATCACGTTCAGCTTGTAAATTCAACCGGTATCTTTTTCCGCTTTTCTTTTTTTGCCCCGTCCTTCCGGCAAAACCGCTGCCCAGACGCAAAAGCTCCGCAGCTTCATCCGTTCCGCAGTTAATTTCACGGTTTCTTCATTTTTATTTGCTAAACTAAATTAGATATTGTCTGCAAATGTTTCCTACTTTTAAACCACAGGCAGCAGCGCCCGGCGGCGCAGTACCGGAAAGGCACATCTATGCTCAAACTTAAACAGATCAACAAAGAATACAAGACCGGCGAGCTGGTGCAGCACGCACTGAACAACGTCAGTCTGAACCTGCGGGACAACGAATTTGTGGCCATTCTTGGCCCCAGCGGCTCCGGCAAGACCACCCTGCTGAACATCATCGGCGGTCTGGATCGCTACGACAGCGGCGATCTGGTCATCAACGGCATCTCCACAAAAAAATACACAGACCGCGACTGGGACTCCTACCGGAACCACACCATCGGCTTTGTGTTCCAGAGCTATAACCTGATCCCCCACCAGACCGTGCTGGGCAACGTAGAGCTGGCACTGACCATCTCAGGCGTTTCCAAGGCCGAGCGCCGCCGCCGTGCCGCCGCTGCGCTGGAGCAGGTGGGGCTGGGCAACCAGTTGCACAAGCACCCCGGCGAGATGTCCGGCGGGCAGATGCAGCGCGTGGCCATTGCCCGTGCGCTGGTGAACAACCCCGACATCCTGCTGGCCGATGAGCCCACCGGCGCACTGGACAGCGAGACCAGTATTCAGGTGATGGAACTGCTCAAGGAAGTGGCGCGGGACCGTCTGGTGGTCATGGTCACCCATAACCCGGAGCTGGCCGAGCGCTACGCCACCCGCATCGTAAAGCTGAAGGACGGCGTGATCCGCTCCGATACCATGCCCTACGAACCCGAGGACGAGGCTGCTGCCGTTGCCCCCGTGCACCGGAACATGGGGCACTCCTCCATGTCCCTGCTCACCTCCCTTTCCCTCAGTTTCAACAATCTGCTCACCAAAAAGGCACGCACCCTGCTCACCGCCTTTGCCGGTTCCATCGGTATCATCGGCATTGCGCTGATCCTTTCCCTTTCCAACGGTGTGAGCCGCTATATCAGCAACATGGAAAAATCCACGCTGGCCGCCTACCCGCTGCAGATCAGCAGCACCGGCGTAGATCTGGCCAGCATGATGGACCCGGACACCTACACCAGCGTCTCGTCCGGCTCCTCCTCCGCGCCGGAGGGCATGGTCACGGTGAGACAGCTGCTGTCTCAACTGAACATCGGCGCTGCCAGCAACGATCTGCGCTCTTTGAAGGCTTATCTGGACAGCGACGCCTGTTCCATCCGGGATAATGCCACGGTGGAATACACCTACAACGCTTCCCCGCTGATCTACCGGCAGGACGCAGACGGCACAGTGCATAAGCTGAACCCGGACACCACCTTTACCGACCTTGCCGGTCAGAACACCTCGGTATCCAGTCTGCTCACCTCGGTATCCAGTCCCCATGTGTTCGGCGAAATGGCCGAGACCCCTGCCCTATATGAGGATCAGTACGACGTAAAAGCCGGCCGCTGGCCGGAAAAGTACAATGAGCTGGTGCTGGTGCTGAGCGCCAACGGCAGCATTTCGGACTATGCCCTATACGCCATGGGAATGCGGGATCAGGCAGAGCTGGATAAGATCCTGCAGCAGTACGCCAGCAACCAGCTGGTCGATCTGCCCGATGATTATGGCACCTACACCTACGAAGAGTTTCTCGGCAAGACCTTCCGGCTGGTCAACAAAGCCGACTGCTACACCTATGATGCCGAACACAAGCTCTGGCTGAACAAGCAAGCCGATGCCGATTATATGCAGCAGGTCGTGGCCGACAGCGAGGAGCTGACCGTTGTGGGCGTTGTGCAGCCCAAGGCCGATGCCACCTCTGCCATCCTGTACACCGGGCTGGACTATCTGCATGAGCTGACCTATCACGTGATCGATCAGGCTGCCGACAGCACCATCGTGCGCCAGCAGCTGGCCGACCCGGACACGAACGTGCTGACCGGCGAGCCCTTTGGCGCTGCCGGCGGCACTGTGCTGGACATCGCCTCCCTGTTCTCGGTGGACACGGATGCCCTCAAGGATGCTTTTCAGTTCGATACCAGTGCCCTGCATTTTGACCTGAGCGGCGCATTTGACCTGACAGATGGCTCCTTTGACCTTTCCACCCTCATCGACCCCTCCAGCTTCAAGCTGGACCTCAGCGGGCTGCCGCTGCCGGACATGGAGATAGACATGAGTGAGCTGTTCGACGGCGTAGAGCTGAATATCTCTCAGGACGGCTTACAGACGCTGATGAAAAAGATCATGAACGGCTACAAGCGCTATCTCATCAGCAACGGCCTGCTGAATCTGGATAAGATCGGTTTTTCCTCCTATATGCAGACCGAGGCCTTCCAGACGCTGCTGGCCGAATCCATGGGTGATCTGCTGGACACCTCCGGGCTGGAGGAGCAGTTTGCCGGTACCCTCCAGCAAAATCTGCAGACCGTGATGGAGACCTACTCCGTCCAGCTGGGCGAGGCGCTGCAGACCCAGCTCACCGCCGCTTTGCAGGAGCAGATGGGTCCCGCCATCCAGAAGCTGGCCGGGCAGCTGGAGCAGAAGATCGCGCAGGCCATCCAGAGCAACATTGCGCAGCTGAGCACGCAGGTGGAAAGCGCACTCAAGATCGACCCCGCTGTGTTCCAGCAGGCTATTCAGATCAACATGACCGGCTCTGACCTGACCGAGATGATCAAAAGCACCCTGCTCTCCTCCGCTTCCAGCTACGAAAAGATTTTGGACGACCTCGGCTATGTGGACTACGCAAAGCCCGATGCCATCTATATCTACCCCAACAGCTTTGACACCAAGGCGCAGGTGGTGAACGAGCTGGACGCCTACAACGCCTCCATGCGGCAGCAGGACGAAGAGGGTAAGGTGATCCACTATACCGATATGGTGGGCACCCTGATGAACTCGGTCACCGAAATCGTGGGCATGGTCAGCAATGTGCTGGTGGCCTTTGTGGCGATCTCGCTGGTGGTGTCCTCCATCATGATCGGCGTCATCACCTATATCAGCGTGCTGGAGCGCCGCAAGGAGATCGGCATTCTGCGCGCCATCGGTGCCTCCAAGCACAACGTCTCGCAGGTGTTCAACGCCGAGACCTTCATCATCGGCCTGTGTTCCGGCGTGATGGGCGTGGTGCTCTGCCTGCTGCTGCTCATCCCCGGCAATATGCTCATCCACCACATCGCGGGCGATGTGAACGTGGTAGCCTCGCTGCCGCCGCAGGCCGCGCTGATCCTGATCGTTCTGGCCACTCTGCTTACCATGCTGGGCGGCGTGATCCCCGCCCGCAGCGCCGCAAAGAGCAACCCTGTCAAAGCGCTGCGCTCTGAGTAACACATTCCGCATTCAAATCCCTGCTGTGCTCTGTGTGCAGCAGGGATTTTGCATTCCGGCCCGGCTTGTGCTACAATAGAAAAAACTTCATTTCAAAGGAGCCTTTCCATGCCTGTCATTCATGAGATCACCGACCTTACCGCCCCGGAGCTGGACATCTACGCCCGGCTCACACAGGCGCAGCTGCGCAACCGGCTGGAGCCGGAAAAGGGCATCTTTATCGCTGAAAGCCCCAAGGTGATCGCCCGGGCGCTGGACGCCGGATACCAGCCCCTT
>ENA-ORSY01000910-ORSY01000910.1-human-gut-metagenome-genome-assembly--contig:-NODE-910-length-24758-cov-12.906894_pt1 | contig 24758 bp, 20 predicted proteins | sample MGYA00242193_ERZ509160 | MGnify/ENA primary metagenome ERZ509160 (study PRJEB26280, sample SAMEA2338670) | human gut metagenome | biome: human gut; feature: human-associated habitat; material: faeces...
AGCAGGCCATTAAGGATGCGTTCCAGAACTGGGTGTGGAAAGACCCTTATCGCCGCGCGGAACTTGTGGAAAAGTATAACGAGCTGTTCAACAGCACTCGTCCCCGTGAGTATGATGGTTCTCATATCCGCTTTGGCGGCATGAATCCGGAAATCCGGCTGCGGGAACACCAGCAGAATGCCATTGCTCATGTGCTGTACGGCGGCAATACGCTGCTGGCCCACGAAGTGGGTGCCGGTAAGACTTTCGAGATGGCCGCTTCTGCTATGGAGGCAAAACGGCTGGGACTGTGCCAGAAATCCATGTTTGTCGTTCCGAATCATTTGACCCTTCAGTGGGCAAACGAGTTTCTGCGTCTGTATCCGAGTGCAAAATTGCTGGTGGCAAGCAAAAAGGACTTTGAAACTGCCCGCAGAAAGAAGTTCTGCGCACGAATTGCTACTGGTGATTACGATGCAGTCATCATCGGGCATTCCCAGTTTGAGAAAATTCCGGTGTCCGCAGAACGGCAGGAGCGGATTTTGACTGTCCAGATTGATGAAATCGAAAACGCCATTGCTGAGATGAAATCCCAGAATGGCGAACGTTTCTCCATCAAACAGATGGAAAAGACCCGGAAAGGATTGGAGGCGAGATTGGAGAAACTTCGGGCAACCGACCGAAAAGACGATGTGATTACCTTTGAGCAGCTGGGCGTAGACCGACTGTTTGTAGACGAAGCACATGCCTTTAAGAATCGTGCGAAACGTTGTGCATAAGTCGTAGCAGACAGCTATGACGAAAAGCACCATGCGATAGCACTTGATATATCAAGAAAATATCGTAGAGAACTCAAATCTCAAATTCAGAGGCGAAATTCCTCTGCCGTACAGAATCAATGCCGGAAAGGAGAAATCCCACAGCGGTCTGTCAAACCGCAGGCAGTACGAGAGCCAATACTCCACTGTGCGTTGTCTATCTGTAAATAGACAGGGTACAAAGCGTGGTGAAGTCGTAACCTGAAAACCTAAACCGAAAGGCATGGATAATAATGGTGCGGGCTTCCGAAACCTATGGCTATCCAGTAGTGAAAGCTATGCAGCATCGTAAGAGTGCTTGGCATCCGAAAGGATGAAGATTGGAGAAAGCAGATACGGCTGGTTTTTCCGTATATGCCCCATGAAATGAAATATTCATGCGGAACCACACAACAACTGTGATTCAAAGTGTGGTTAGGTTCTCCCGGTGTAAGGTAGCGGCCTAAGGGTTTCAACGGTCTATTGACCACAAGGATAGAGATTTGGGAACGTTTGAGAGCCTGTATTTGGAGTGTTACAGCACAATGAAGAATACAGGAAGTCAGCCGTGCCATAGTAGTCTGCAATTGGGTAATGCCAATTACACGGGGCTGAAATGCCCCACGGCGAAGGGCACGAGTCAGATTGATTTGTAAATTTCACGAAAGAAAATCCAATAACTCCCTGAAAGACGGGTGACGAACTGCGAGGTGAAAACCTTGTGCATTTAAGCGTCAGATTTTCAACAGAAAAAGAATTGAAACAGTTTCAAGACCTGCTCTATGAAAAATCGGGGCAAGGCGTTTCATTCACGGGACTGTTGGAAGCAATGGTCAGCGAAGTGACTATTGTAACCGCTGTTCATAACATCAAGTCCAACAAGGGCAGCAAAACTGCCGGTGTGGACAGGATGAAAATGGACAAGTATCTGCAAATGCCAAAAGAAGAACTATTTCAGTTGATTCAATCAAATATCTCCAATTACAAGCCGAAGCCAGCCAAACGGAAGTATATCGAAAAGGCAAACGGCAAAAAGCGACCTCTGGGTATTCCCACTGTATTGGATAGGATTATACAGGAATGTATGCGACTGATTCTGGAACCGATATGCGAAGCGAGATTCTATCCGCACAGCTATGGTTTCCGTCCTTACCGGGCGCAGAAGCACGCTATCCGGGATATTGTCAATGTCATCAATGCAAGTGTGAAATCCAAAGACCAGCCGGTATGGGCAGTCGAGGGAGATATAAAGGGCTGTTTTGACAACATCAATCATAGATTGTTGCTGAAAAAGCTATGGCGAATCGGAATCCACGATAAGAGGGTTCTGAAAATCATCAGCCAAATGCTAAAAGCCGGATATATCGATCAGGACTTATACCATGCAACAGAAATGGGAACACCACAGGGCGGTATATTATCTCCGTTGCTGTCCAATGTGTATCTCAATGACTTTGACTGGTATGTGGGGCGCTGCTATATGGAGCCGCACCGTCAATGCAAGCACAAATGCAACGATACCCGAAGGCTGAAATGGTCTGGAATCACCCCGAAATACAATTTTCGCTATGCGGATGATTGGGTGATCCTGACCTCTACGGAACAGGAAGCGTTCCGTATGAAGCATGAACTGACAAAGTATTTTAAGCATCGCATGAAGTTGGAACTGTCACAGGAAAAGACCTATGTAACCGATTTGAGAAAGAATGGTATTCATTTCCTCGGTTACATAGTCAAGGCAGAACGAAAGAGGAAAACACCAGACCCAGCCACATGGTCAGATAATCTGGTAGGAAAGCCATTCCCTGATATGGAACGATTGACGAAGAAAATCCATACCTTGCAAAAAGAAGTTAGGAAAATTGGATTATACACGCAATCCAACACGCAGGCGGCTCAAATCCAGTATGTGAACTCCGTGATTATGGGACTGGCACAGTATTTGCAACCCTCTATCTGTTCTCATGCCTACCATGCCATTGACCGTAGAGTGAATAATACGGCGTTGGCAGTATGGAAAAACCTGTTTCCCAAGCAGTACAACCAAATGCAGGTGCCGTTAAAGGAATTAAGTAATCTGCCACATCGGCACGAAGGTTATGACAGTAAAACCTTCGCAATTCAAATTGATGGGAAATGGTTCGGAATAACCTATGCGTTTATTACACACAGTCGTTATGAAAGCAAACCATTTGACCAGAAAATGACCCCTTATACGGAGGATGGACGCAGGCGGTATGTAAATTATCGTACCAAGCATAAACCGTTGCCCTGTGACCGCCCCTCCATCAATACACCCGAAGATATAGCCTTATCCATCTACGCTAGCGGCAAGGGATGGAAAGCCAATTTCGAGTATTTTATGAATCGGGAATATGCCTACAACCGAGATAAGGGAAAATGCAAATGCTGTGGTAGATATTTCTCTGAACTGATTCCGAAACATTGTCATCATGTAAATCCACGACTTCCGATTGAAAGAATCAACAAAGTTCCAAATTTAGCATGGCTATGTATACCGTGTCACCGCATGGTACACAACAGTCCTATACCGCCAGAGTTGGATGCCAAGGCGGTACGCAAAATCAAGAAATATCGTGAAAAACTCAAAAAGTGAAATTTACAAGTGCGCTGTATTCGTGAGGGTACAGATGCAATGAAATCAGTAGAAAGTAAGTCAATCTGATGGTAGGCCGGGTGCGCTGAAAGGTGCACGCCCGGCGTGAGACGGGGGAAAATCCGGAGGAAACGAATGTGCGGCTTCGCCGCACATCACGTTCAAAGGATTACCTATCGTCATTGTTCCTCTACACAAAAATGCGCAATGTTGCAGGCTTGTCCACATCGGAAGCGCAGAAATCTTCGGATATGTTTATGAAGTGCCAATATATGGACGAGTTGACAGGCGGGCGCGGCATCATTTTTGCGACCGGCACCCCGGTTAGCAACAGCATGACGGAGCTTTACACCATGATGCGGTATCTCCAGTACGGCACGTTGCAGCAGAAAGGGCTGACCCATTTCGACAGCTGGGCTTCTACCTTTGGTGAGACCACCACAGCCATTGAGCTGGCACCGGAAGGAACCGGATACCGGGCAAGAACAAGATTTGCAAAATTCTTCAACCTGCCGGAGCTGATGAATATGTTCAAGGAAGTGGCAGATATCAAGACTTCCGATCAGCTGCATCTGCCGGTGCCGGAGGCAAAATTTGAAACCGTGGTGGTGCAGCCTTCGGAGCATCAGCAGGCGATGGTGGCGGAGCTTTCGGAACGGGCGGCGGCTGTGCATTCCGGTGTGGTAGACCCGTCGGTCGATAACATGCTGAAAATCACATCGGATGGCAGAAAGCTGGGACTGGATCAGCGATTGATGAATCCGCTCCTGCCGGATGACCCAAATAGCAAGCTCAACGCCTGTGTGCGGAATGTGCTTCGGATTTATGAGGAAGGACAGTCGGATAAGCTGACCCAGTTGCTGTTCTGCGACCTCAGCACGCCGAAGAACGATGGAACCTTCAATGTCTATGAGGATATCCGCGCCAAACTAATTCAGTCCGGTGTGCCGGAAGAAGAAATCGCATTTATTCATGATGCCGATACTGAGGCAAAAAAGAAAGATTTGTTTGCCAAAGTGCGTACCGGACAGGTACGGGTATTGTTAGGTTCGACACAGAAGATGGGTGCAGGCACGAACGTGCAGGACAGGCTGGTGGCCGTGCATCATCTGGATGTGGGCTGGCGGCCTGCGGACATGACCCAGCGAAATGGTCGTATCATCCGTCAGGGAAACCGAAACAAAGAAGTGCAGGTTTATCAGTATGTGACGGAAGGAACTTTTGATGCCTACCTCTATCAGACACTGGAGAATAAGCAGAAATTTATCAGCCAGATCATGACCAGCAAATCTCCGGTACGTTCCTGTGATGATGTAGATGAGCAGGCTCTTTCCTATGCAGAGATCAAGGCACTTTGTGCCGGAGACCCGCAAATCAAGGAGAAAATGGACTTGGATGTAGATGTTGCAAGGCTGAAAGTATTGAAGGCGGATCATCAGAGCCAGCAGTACCGATTGGAAGATAAATTGATGAAATATTTCCCTGCGGAGATTGAGAAAACGCAAGGGTTCATCAAGGGCTTTCAGTCGGATATTCGGACGGTGGCGGCACATCCGCTGCCGGAAGAGGGGTTCTGCGGTATGGAGGTGAATGGCACACAATTTACTGAAAAAGCCGAGGCCGGTGAAGCAATTCTTGCGGTCTGTAAAGCCAATCAGAGTTTGGAGCCGGTGCCGCTTGGCAGCTATCGTGGTTTCAAGATGGAGTTGTCATATGACAGCTTCCAGAAAGAGTATCAGGTGCTGCTGAAAGGCGAGATGACCCACCGGGTGCCCATCGGCACCAGTGCTGCGGGCAATATCCAGCGTTTGGATAATGCTCTTGCCGGGATTCCTGCAAGGCTGGAGAAGGCGGAACAGCAGCTGGACAATCTTAGGAGCCAGCAGGAAGCTGCGCAGGCCGAGCTTGGAAAGCCGTTCCCCCAGGAGGCAGAACTGGCGGAAAAGAGTGCAAGACTGGCAGAACTGGACGCACTGCTGAATATGGATGACCGTGAAAATGATGATCCAGACCGTGAGAGAACAACGGAAAAGCCGTCTGTCCTGGCAGAGCTGCGTGACCGTGCAGGGCGCATTCCGCCGATGACACATCGAAATGATGAGGAGGTGGCACTATGAGTGTTCGGGAACACTGGATCAATGTCCGGGTAAACCCGGAAGAGCTGGCGAGGATTCGTGAAAAGCAGAAAGAATTGGGGATTCGGAATACCGGTGCCTATATGAGAAAAATGGCGATGGACGGGTACTGCGTAAATCTTGATTTGTCGGATGTGGCGCAGGTATCCACACTTCTTCGCCGATGCAGCAACAACCTGAACCAGTACGCAAAACGCGCCAATGAATCTGGAAGCATCTATGCGGAGGATATCCGGGATTTGCAGAAGCGACTGGATGAACTCTGGGAGATGCAAAAGCTGATCTTAAAGAGGCTTTCTGGTATTCGATGACGGCGCAAACGTGCGGAATTTCTATTGCACATGGCACAGATGAAACAGTCTGTGTCATTACATATTTTTTGCAGGTCTTCCTGTTGACATCGTGGTGTTTGACAAGCGGGTACGATAAAATGAAGATGAAAAGAAAAACGAAGGGGTGAAATCCATGAAGGTCGTATGTTTTTTGTTGAAGCTGGTGCTGAAAATCCTGTTGCTGCCGGTTGCGTTTCTGCTGCGATTTCTGTGCTTTATCTGGAATCTGCTGATGCAGCTATCCCTGTGGGTACTTTCGCCGGTTATGCTTTTCGTTCTTGGCTGCGGTATCTATTCGGTGGTTCGGGCGAGCTGGACGGATGTGTTCCTGCTGACCCTGATTGAGATGGGACTGTTCGCAGCTGCGGTTGGAGCGGGCGGCATCATGGAACTGATGGAACGGCTGTGCGAGTGTGTAGAGGATGTTTTGACAATTTGAGTTCAGGAGGGATTGGATGGATATTCAGTTTATGAAAGATTATTATGATTTGCGGTACGAGGAAACGGATGGAGAAAATCATTTTGTGGATGAGACTGCTTATCAGGAAAAACAGTCTGAGCAATCGAAGATGGAAGACCAGCTGATGGAGATGGTGGGAGGCAGCGAATCTAATGTGTGGAAGCTGTACGAAAGCATCATGTGTGTCTATTTCGATATGGAAGAGATCATCAAGCAGGCCGTTTATTTGCAGGGAGCTTATGACCGGGAACGGATGTTAAAATGAGAATAGTAGATTGGTAAGAGCTGCCTTCGGGTAGCTCTTTTTAGATGGAGGAATATGAAAATGGCGGCTACAAGACTAATTGCGCTGCATATCAATAAAGGAAAGACGGTAGCGCAGTGTCTGGCTGACCGTACTGATTATTCTGAGAATGCAGCAAAGACGGAAGATGGAAAATATATCAGCGCGTATGCCTGTGATGCAAAGACCTGTGATGAAGAATTTCTGCTTTCCAAACGGCAGTATGAGCATATTACCGGTAGAACACAGGCGCATGATGTGATTGCATATCAGATTCGACAATCCTTTAAGCCCGGAGAAATCACGCCGGAGGAGGCGAACAAGGTTGGGTATGAGACAGCCATGCGATTCACCAAGGGAAAACACGCATTTATCGTGGCTACCCATGTTGATCGCGCGCACATTCATAACCACATTATTTTTAATTCGACTACATTAGACTGCACCAGAAAATTCCGAGATTTTCGCTTATCCGGTCTTGCGCTGGCAAGGCTCAGTGATATCGTCTGCCTGGAACATCGGTTGTCGGTCATTGTCCGAAAGCCCTACGGGGAGCGGAAGAAGAGAACGGAATACCCGGAGAAAAAGTCGCAGCGGGATGAAATCTGTGAGGCCATTGATGCAGCATTGGAAAGAAAGCCAAAAGACTTCCAGGAACTGATTGGAATTTTGCAGGAAGCAGGGTACGAGTATAAAGAGGGAAAACAGCCTGCCCTGCGGGGGAAAGGCCACGCCAGATTTGCTCGTTTCCGTTCTCTTGGTAAAGGATATTCGGTTGAAGAACTCTGCGAAGTGATTGCCGGGAATGCGGTTCATAAAAGTAAATTTGCAGAGAAAAACCGCACAAGCGCACGGTCGGCGCAGGTGCATCAGAAGGCGGAGTTGTCGTTCCTTATTGATGTCCGTGCCAAAATGCAGGCGGGCAAAGGCGCAGGGTATGCGCGCTGGGCGAAAGTCTTTAATCTGAAGCAAATGGCAAAAGCCATGATGTTCATGGAAGAGCATGGAATCAAGAGCTATGCAGAGCTGAAAGAACAGGCAGATGGAATTTCTGAAAAATGTGATGCGCTGCTGGAATCTGTAAAGGCAGATGAGGCACGGATGTCGGAAGTGTCGGTGCTGCGAAAGCATCTAATCAATTATGCCAAGACAAAAGATGTTTTTGCCGCGTATAAAGCATCCGGCTACAATCGGGAGTTCTATGAAGCCCATCGGGATACGCTGGCCTTGCGCAGCGCAGCGAAAAAGGCGTTCGATGCCTATAAGAAAGAGAACGGTTCTGACAAAAAGCTTCCACGCATCAGCGAGCTGAACGCAGAGTATGCGATGCTTCTGGAACGAAAGAAAAGCTCCTATGCAGAGTACCGCAGGACCAAATCGGAAATGCAGGATTGGCTTGTGGCACAGAAGATTGTGCAGGAAATTCTGAAAGAGGACGAACAGAAGAAAGAGCAGCTGCATGAGCAGGAAGTACGGCAGGAAGAAGAAAATAGACAAAGCAGTCGATGATGGAAAGTCCGGTGCAGTGTGGGCGTAATGCTCATGCTGCACCGGGCCTTTTTTCTTTGGCAGGAACTGCCGTTAAAGCATCCGGAACGGATGCGCAGCCCGATGCCGCAGGCAGCGTTCTATGGGGATTGGGGAGTTTCCCCAACAAGCAGAAAATCGCTTTCGTGTCACGAAAGCCCTGCTTGCAGAAGAGTGGGTTCTAAAAAAATCGTTCAAAATTTGGAAGAACTTTCGATTGATTTTGTTCGTTTCTTGGAGTAGAATATAAATGAGAAATTTTAACTTGCTGCGAGTGACTTTAGACATCGAAAAAGAGGTTCCGTATGGATTTCATGACGATTAAGCAGGCTTCTGAAAAATGGGGCATCTGCACAAGGAGAGTACAGACATTATGCACGGAAGGGCGAATTGATGGTGCCGAGCGTTTAGGCCATCAGTGGGTCATTCCTATTAACGCCGAAAAGCCGAAGGATGCCAGAATCAAAAGCGGCAAATACATTAAAACAAAATCCGGAAATGGAGAGAACGAAGATGGAAAGAAAACCGTATAGTGCCGGAGCAGTGAAATTTTCGTTCTGGTTCATGGAATTTCGGAAAACCGTGCAGCTTTTGAGCGAGGGTAAGAGCTTTGCGGATATTAAAAAGTTGAATGAAGAGACAAACATCTATGGTGCACCGACAAAACTACGAGCGCAGCAGATTTATTCTACCGTAACAGCCCGTATCAAGACATTAGATGAAAGCTTTTATCCAATCTTTTTGAGCAGTGATCTTGCTACACAAAAACTATTTGTGCTGACTGCGGCTCTTTTGCATGACACGCTGTTCTTTGATTTTGTGTATGAAGTAGTGCGGGAAAAAATGATTCTTGGTTCCGATGAGCTGACGGATGCAGATATCCGGATATTTTTCAAAAATAAGCAGGAACAGAGTGAGAAAGTGGCTTCTCTTCAAGACTATACGCTGCGCCGCCTCGGTTCCTGCTATAAAACGCAGCTTTATGAAGCGGGGCTTTTAGAAAGCAACCGGGCAAACAGCACAAGAAAAATACTGAAGCCAATTCTTGATATTGCATTTGAGCATTGGCTTTATGACCATGATCTTGGCATCATGGTAAAAACACTGACGGGGGTAAGATGAAATGGATTTAAGCCAAAGACTGGACGAGATGGAGCTTGCAATCCATAAGCCATCTTTCCGAAAAGGAACAGGCCGCGCAAATGAGGTCAACTATTGGGTGTTTGATTATCCACCGGAAAAGGAACTGGAAGTTCGGGAGCGTGTAGAGTATCTGAAAAATAAGAATGACCGGGGCGATGATGATTTTGAGCTTGTGGTCTTTGACCTGTATGATATCATCATTGACTTTTTGGAAAAGAAAAACTTTATGGAAAAGTGCTATGACTTTGAAAAAAAGCGAGGAATCGAGCGTATCGTCAAGGCAGTGACCAACTCCATGAAGGTGAATGACGATGACAGCCTGATCGTGCAATATATCAAAGAACATACGCCGGAGAATGCAGTCGTGTTCTTAACCGGTATCGGCAAGTGCTATCCGATTTTGCGCTCCCACAAGGTGCTTAACAACTTGCATCAGGCATTTGTGCGCTGCCCGGTCGTGATGTTCTTTCCGGGAACCTATAATGAACAGGAGCTGATTCTGTTCAATGAGATTAAAGACGATAACTATTACCGTGCATTCCGACTGGTAAAGTAATGGATGGAGGAAACTGTTATGCAGATCAAGGACATGTTCCGAAAGAAAATTGACCGTGAGATACAGGGCGTTATCATTGTCGGTCAGGGTGAAGAAACAAATGTAGCGCAGGAGCTGGAAGAGTACGTTGTGACCCGTGAGCTTCAGCGTCATTTTGCGGATTTCTTTGCAGCATATAAAAAAGGTATTCAGGGAACCACACCGAAAATGGGTGTCTGGATTTCCGGCTTCTTTGGAAGTGGTAAATCTCATTTCCTGAAAATCCTGTCCTATCTGCTTCAGAATAAACAGGTCGGAGACAAACATGCCATCGACTACTTTATCGAGGATCAGAAGATTACCAATCAGATGGTGCTGGCAGATATGCAGCTGGCAGCAAACACCCCATCGGACGTAATTCTTTTCAATATTGATTCCAAAAGCGATTCTAATGGCAAAGAAAATAAAGATGCCATTGTGAACGTATTCCTGAAGGTTTTCAATGAGATGCAGGGCTTCTGCGGTTCCATGCCGCACCTTGCTGACCTGGAGCGCAGGCTTTCCGAGGAAGGACGTTTTGAAGAGTTTAAGGAAAAGTTTGAAGAAGAGTATGGCGATCCGTGGGAAAGCTCTCGTCAGGACTTCGATTTCATTCAGGATTCCGTTGTCGATGTTCTTTCTGACATGGATTTCATGAGCGAATCAGCTGCCCGTAACTGGTGCGAGAAAGCAACCGAGAGCTACCAGATCAGCATTGAGGATTTCGCCAAGCGTGTAAAGTCCTATATTGATAAAAAAGGGAACAACCATCATGTTGTCTTCCTTGTGGATGAGATCGGCCAGTACATTGGTGATGATTCTAAGCTGATGCTGAACCTTCAGACAGTGACGGAAGAACTGGGCAAGGAATGCATGGGCAAGGCTTGGGTAATCGTAACGAGCCAGCAGGATATCGACTCCATTACCAAGGTGAAGGGTAACGACTTCTCCAAGATTCAGGGACGTTTCGATACACGTCTTTCTTTGTCCTCTGCCAATGTGGACGCTGTTATCAAAAAGCGTATTCTGGATAAGACAGAGACCGCAGCACAGAGCCTGCGTCTGCTTTATGACCAGAAAGCAACCATCATCAAAAATCTGATTGTCTTCAACGACGGCGTGGAGAAAAAACTGTACGCCAACGCAGAAGATTTTGCAGAGGTTTATCCTTTTGTTCCATACCAGTTTAATTTGCTTGCCAGTGTGCTGACCAGCATCCGTACCCACGGTGCATCCGGTAAGCACCTGTCCGAAGGTGAACGTTCCATGCTGGCTCTGTTCAAAGAGTCTGCCATGCAGCTGATGGACGATGAGATGGGAGCAATCGTGCCGTTCTATCGATTCTATGATGCATTGGAGAATTTTCTCGACCACAGCCACAGCAGCGTGATCATCCGCGCCTATGACAACAGCTATATCAACCCGGAAAAGAAGGAAAAAGATGTCTTTGCGATCAATGTGTTGAAGACCCTTTTCCTGATTAAATATGTTCTGGAGATCGAAGCCAATGTAGACAACATCGTCAGCCTGATGATTACCAGCATTGACGATGATCGCATCTCTTTGAAAGCACAGGTGGAGGATGCACTGAAAGTGTTGATGCGCCAGATGCTGATCCAGAAGAATGGCTCCATCTATGTATTCCTGACCGATGAGGAACAGGAAATCAACAACGAAATCGAAAAAGAAAATGTGGAGATGCCGGAGGTCATCACGAAGATTGCGGAGATGATCTATGAGGACATTTTCTCCAGCAAGAAGTATCAGTACCCAAGCTTCAGTGGACGGTATGCGTTCTCCTTCAATCAGACAGTGGATGACCGCCCCTATAAGGCAAACCAGAATTACGATATCGGCCTCCGTGTGCTGACCCCGTGGTATGAGGGCGGCACCGATGATGGTACGCTGCGCCTGCTCTCTGGCCAGGGCAAGGAAGTTCTTGTGGTTCTGCCGAATGATGATGCGTTCCTGACGGAAATGCGGGCATACTTGAAAATTGAGCGGTTCCTGCGCAAGAACACTTCTGTGCAGCTTGCCAAGTATGAGACCATTAAGGAAGCAAAGCGCGTAGAGATGCGGGAACGCAACGGTAACGCCAAGCTTTACCTGACGGAAGCTCTGAAAGAGGCTACCATCTATGTCAATGGTGATGTGCTACACACCTCCGGCAAGGAAGTGACCAGCCGCATCAACGAGGCAATCGGAAGATTGGTGCAGACGGTTTACCACAAGCTGTCCTACATCGACGTAGCGATGGGCGAAGCAGACATCCGGAAGATGTTCAAGACCAGCAACCAGCTGTCGCTGGCACTGGGAGATACCGGAGAATCCAATGTTCACGCACTGGATGATGTGCTGCAATTCGTGGCGGGCAACTCCCGGATGCACATGAAAACTTCTATGAAAACCATCAAGGATCGCTTTATGAAAGCACCCTATGGCTTTGTGGAAGATGACATCCATTGGCTGGTGGCACGTCTCTTTAAGCGTGGAGACCTGTCCTTTACGGTCAACGGAGAGAGTGTCAATCTGAACAACCGCTCCGAAGAAGAAATCATCGGCTACATCACGAAGAAGCAGTTCGTGGATAAGCTGCTGACGGAAGTGCGCGTGCGGGTACCGGAAAACCAGAAAAAGGCCGTCCGCACCGTGATGAAAGAGCTGTTCAAGGTGGCACCGCCTGCCGATGACGAAGATACCATCATGAAAAACTTCCAGCATTACTGCGAGAATCGAATCACTGAGATCGAGCGGCTGGAACCGAAATATGAGAATTACGCCTATCCAGGAAAGGAACTTCTGGAAAAGGGCAAGAAGCGGATTTCCGCACTGGTGCAGATTCAGGCACCGCTGGAATTCTTTAAGACTGTATTTGACGAGCAGGACGATCTGATGGATTTTGGCGAGGACTATGAGCCTATCCGTGATTTCTTTGGCAGTGAGCAGCTGACCATCTTCACCCGTGCGCTGGATATGCTGAATATCTACGAGGACAGCAAGACCTACATCGTGGATGCAGAACTGGAAGACGTGGTGGCTAAGATGCGCACCATCGTCCGGATGGCGAAGCCCTATAAGGAGATTCCGAAGCTGCCGGAGCTGCGCGAGAAGTTTATGAACTGCTATATGCGCATTCTGGAAGAGCAGGCAGAGCCGGTCAAGGATTCCATCAATCAGGATCGGAACCGTGTCTTTGAAGTGCTGAACACCAAGTCCTATAAGGATGCGAAGTTCAACCGTTATCTGGAACTGTTTAAGGAGATCATGGACGGTGCGGAGCACTGCAACAATGTCTCCACTCTGCGTAGCTATGCAGATAAGGCGGAGGCACTGAAGCTGCGCCTGCTTAATGAGATGAACGCAGAGGATATCCGTCTTGTGCAGGAAGCAGCAGCAAAGGCCGAGGCAGAGCGCAAGCGTCAGGAAGAAGAGGCGAAAAAGCGCGGCGAGACCGTAAAACCGGAAGAAAAGGTCGCAGAAGCGCAGCCGGTATATAAGGTGCGCACCACGAAGAATGTTTCCATCAAGACGGTTGCCAAGACTGCATCGTGGCGGTTGGAGAGTAAGGACGACGTTGATAAATACCTTGCCGCATTGCGTGAAAATCTGCTGAAAGAGATGGACGAAGATACAATCGTCAACATTGAACTATAAATGACAGGAGGATTGGCTCCATGAACAAGACAGCCATAAAGAATTTCGCGATCTGGGCGCGGAATAAGCTGATTGCAGATGTCAGCTATGATGCCCGCCTGATCGGTATTACGGAGGACGGCATTGCAAAGCCATTGCCGCAGAGCTTCGGCGGCACTCAGTTCTTCGATATCGGTACCGCAGAACCGTATTCGATTTCCGGTGAGGCCGTGCGCCAGCGTGACAAGCTGATAGAGGTCATCCAGCAGAAGGAAAAGGATACCGACTACAAAACCGCATATCAGTATGTGATCGAGGAGGTTGCCTATACATGGTTCAACCGCTTGATTGCGATCCGTTTCATGGAGGTCAACGACTATCTGCCTTCCCATATTCGAGTGCTTTCTTCCGAGAGCGGAAAGCTGGAGCCAGATCTGGTCACAACGCCGTTTGACGCAGAGCTGCCCTTTACTGCGGAGGAAGAGGCTCAGATTTTCCAGCTGAAGCAGGACAACAAGCTGGACGAAGTGTTCCGCATCCTGTTCCTGAAACAGTGCAACGCCCTGAACGAGATTCTGCCTGCTCTGTTTGAAAAGACAAAGAACTACACCGAGCTGCTGCTCAGCCTGTCCGTTATCGACCAGGATGGTGTAGTCTATCACCTGATTAACGATATCCCGGAGGATGACTTCAACATCGAGCGCGGCGGTCAGGTGGAGATCATCGGCTGGCTGTACCAGTATTACAACACTGAACCGAAAGCGGCTGCCTTTGCAAAGAACGGTAAGATCACCAAAGAGGAAATCCCTGCCGTAACCCAGCTGTTCACCCCGGACTGGATCGTCCGTTACATGGTGGAGAACAGCCTTGGCCGTCTGTGGGTGGAAGGACATCCGGAATGCGACCTGAAAGAAAACTGGAAATACTATCTGGAAGAAGCACAGCAGGAGCCGGAGGTACAGGCAAAACTTTCGGAAATTCGTAAAGAGTATGCTGCCCTGAACCCAGAAGATATCAAGCTCATTGACCCCTGCATGGGTTCCGGTCATATCCTGGTATATGCTTTTGATGTGCTGATGCAGATTTACGAGAGCGCCGGTTACAGCCAGCGTGATGCCGCAAAGAGCATTCTGGAACACAACATCTACGGTCTGGACATTGATGACCGTGCCTATCAGCTGGCGTACTTTGCCGTGATGATGAAAGCACGGCAGTACAACCGCCGTATCCTCAACGGTGAAAACAGCTGCCATGTCTATGCCATTCAGGAGAGCAACAGCATCAACCGTGCGCACCTGAAATATTTCGGCGCAGGGATGGATGATATTGAGAAGAACGCCGCCAAGATGCAGCTGGAAGGTTTGCTGGACACCCTGACGGATGCCAAGGAGTACGGCTCCATTCTGAATGTGGAGAGCTACAACTGGGATTTGCTGCGCCGGTTTGTGGCAGCGGAAGACACCGACGGTCAGATCAGTATGGACAGCGTGGGCGTGGAAGATACCGCTGAGCAGCTGAATCGGCTCATTGACATTGGCGAGACAATGGCACGGAAGTATTGGGTTACCTGCACGAATCCTCCGTATATGCACAAAAAATCTATGGATGAAAAGCTGAACTCATATTTAATCGAAAATTATCCAGATGTACGGAATGACTTGTATGGGGTCATCGTGGATAAAGCAAATGATTTGTGCAGAAATAATGGATATTATTCGTTAATTGTTCAAAATGGGATAATGTTTTGACTGGTTTTCAAGTCTTGAGAGAAAAAATGTTAAACAATCAAATCGTTAGTTTAATACATCTCGGGGCTCGCGCTTTTGATGAAATTGGAGGAGAAGTTGTACAAACTTGTACATTTACTATTAGAAAATCAGAGAATATTTCAAACTATAGAGGAATATATAAACGATTAACAGCTTACGTTGGTGAGAAAGAAAAAGAAATAGCTTTTTGGGGCATAGACAATGACTATGTAAGCAGACAAGAATCTTTCTATAAAGTCAGTGGTTTCCCTTTTGCTTATTGGTTGAAGGAATCTGTTCTTGATAGTTTTGAAAAAACAGCGTTGTCTGAATTCGCAGAGCCGCGACAGGGATTATCCACCTCGGATAATGATCGATTTCTTCGTTTGTGGTTTGAAACGCAAATGGATAACATTACCTTTAGCTGCTGCTCACATAAAGAATCAGCTGATTGTGACAAAAAGTGGTATCCATATAATAAGGGAGGTTCATATCGGAAATGGTATGGAAATGCTGCGTATGTGATCAATTGGAAAAATGATGGAAAAGAATTGCGAGAATGGGCTGAATGGCTTAACAAACATCGAACTCCAATGGGAAGATTAGTTAGCAAAGAATACTATTTTCGCGAAGGAATGTCATGGTCGGCTTTGACGACAGGAGACATTTCTTTTAGATATACTCCCAGAGGATATCTGTTTGATTCAAAAGGACCAATGTGTTTTGCTCTCAAAAAGGATACCTTTTGTTATATCTTTGGTTTCTTAAACAGTCGAGTAGCAATGATGTTTTTGGAACTGCTTTCGCCAACGTTGGATTTCAATCAAGGTCCCATTCGTAAGCTGCCTTTTATTTTAAATGGTCAAAAAAAGCATCAAATAGACAGCCTTGTAAAAACTAATGTTGAGATTTCAAAGGTAGATTGGGATTCATTTGAAACCTCTTGGGACTTTAAGAAACATCCATTGCTTCGCAATGTTTCCACGATTTCCAAAGCCTTTAACCAGTGGCAGAAAGAATGCGATGACCGTTTTAACCAGCTGAAAGCCAACGAAGAAGAGCTGAACCGCATTTTTATCGACATTTACGGTTTGCAGGATGAGCTGACCCCGGAAGTGGAAGATAAGGATGTGACGGTACGCAAAGCCGACTGGCAGCGGGATATCAAGAGCCTGCTGAGCTATGCGGTGGGCTGTATGTTTGGCCGCTATTCGTTGGACGTGGTGGGATTGGCCTATGCAGGCGGCGAGTGGGATAGCAGCAAATACCAGAGCTATATCCCGGATGCCGATAATGTTATCCCTATCACCGATGAAGAATATCTGGACGATGATATCGTATCGCGCCTGTGCGACTGGCTGAAGGTGGTGTACGGTGCTGATACGCTGGAAGCAAACCTCGATTACATCGCAAAAGCCCTTGGCAATAAGGGCAGTACCAGCCGGGAGATTATCCGTAACTACTTCCTGAACGATTTCTTCAAGGATCACTGCCAGACCTATTCTGTCACTGGCTCCGGCAAGCGTCCGATCTACTGGCTGTTTGACAGCGGCAAGCAGAACGGCTTCAAGGCACTGGTTTATCTGCACCGCTACACGCCGGATACCATCGGCAACCTGCGTATCGACTACCTGCACAAGATGCAGCGAGTGTATGAGTCCGAGATCAACCGAATGCAGGATATGATGGATCACAGCGAGAATGCCCGCGAGGTGGCAGCAGCCTCCAAACGTAAGGATAAACTTGCCAAGCAGCTGAAGGAATGCCGGGAATACGATGAGAAGATCAGCCATCTGGCACTTTCCCGTATCGAGCTTGATCTTGATGACGGCGTAAAGGTCAATTACCGTAAGCTCCAGACCGCCCAGGACGGCAAGTTCTATGAGGTGCTGGCAGACAGTAAGAATATCATGGTGAAAGAAAAGAAATAAGAAAAATGACCGGAGGGAGTGGGAAAATGCAAAATCACTGGACAAAGGATGATGTCGCGGCGGCATGGCAGCGTTTTGAACGTACATATGCCCATGATCCGGTGGCATACCGCTTCCTCTGCGGTCATTGTATTCAAGATGAAACCGATGAAGATGCGTTGGATTACAATATCATTGGTGTCTGGCTTGTCTGTCATAGAAAATATCGTGACTGGTCAACCGAGAAATCCTATGATCTGGCATGGATACTGGAATTTATGCAGGCGTATCACATGACGATTCCACGGTACATCAAAAGAACAAAGTTCTACCGGAAAAAGATGAAGCTATTGCTGAGTTCTCTTGTAAGAGATAAAGACCAATCACAGGAAAAAAGGACAATGATATGGCAGAATTGAACCTGAAACAAATTATAGACCGCCTGAATGCGGAATTTACCGGGGAGACCCGGAAACTGGTTTTCTGGTACGATGACAAGGCGGAATTTGCCGAGGATATGGAGACGGTGGAGCTTCAGAATGCGAAGATCTACCATCTCCAGCCGGATAACCAGTTCTATACAAAGTATTTTCTTGAGCGTGTGGATAAGACCACGAATTATCTGATCTATGCACCGTTTCCTAAACCGGATGTAAGGGACAACCATCTGGAAGACACAATGCTGTATTCCAGACGGTTCTTTGCTGACCGAGCCTCCTTGCTGTCGGTTGACCTGGGTATTGAGGAAAAGTACAAGCCGGTTATTGAGAAGCACATCAAGTTTTTCGCCAACAAAGAGCGCACTCAGCGGTTCTATGATTTGGAAATCGAAAACTTCAATGAAGAAAATATCCTTGTCGGTCTGCTAAGTGCAGTCTGCAAGGCGCGTACCTGCTCTTTTGAGGAAGTCGTGCGCATCGTGTTGACAGATGGCGAGCTGGTGGACAATGCTTTCTTGCAGGAGTTTGAAAAATACGACCTGCTGTCTGCATTCTGGCAGCTCTGTGAGCAGCATTTCGGATACACCGATACAAAACCGAGTTTGGAACGGCTGCTGGTAACATTGTTCGTTACTTATACTGGGCGATATGTGCAGGCAGAGCTTCCGGCAGCATGGAAGAGCTTTGTCTCCTACAAGTCCGGCAATATCATCGCATTTCTCGATAGCCTGATGAACAGCGTCCTGTACCGGGACAAATACGATGCTCTGTCGACGCACGTTGCCAAAGGGCTGAATGTTCTTTCGGCATTTGCAGGAATGCGAGTGGACGAGTTGGTGGAGTGCGACACTTTCCTTGCCGTGGATCAGGTGCTGGTAAAGTGGCTCATTGGCAGACTTGTTTCGGAAGATATCGGTGCAATCGTAAACGGATTTACCATTCCGGAACTCTGTGAAAAACGGGCTAAAATGCACTTTGGCAGAAAGACCGGGAAAACCTATCAGATGCTTTCCAGTGCATACAGCATGGTGAAGGAAGCGGATTACCATGCCGCAGATGGCTTAAAGCCAATCATCGACCGATATCTTGCTGCGGATTACAATATGGATCAGCAGTATCGGAAATTCTACTATTATTACGACCAGCTGGAGAGCACGGAAAGCTTTGAGTCGCTTCGGGAGCTGGTGGAAAATATCTACACGAACGAATATCTGGCTTGTCTGCTCCCAGCATGGAATGCTGGAATCCAGCAGGATGCCGCATTTTCGGCAATTCCGTTGCAGCGGGAGTTTTACAATGCCAACCTGCGCTATACCAAGGAACGCACCGTGGTCATCATTTCGGATGCCATGCGTTACGAGGTCGGACAGGAATTGTTTGCCCGAATGCAGGATGACCCGAAATGCACGGCAAAACTTTCCGTACAACTAAGTGTCCTGCCGTCTTATACAAGGCTCGGTATGGCAGCACTTTTACCGCATAAAACACTGGAGATGACGGATGACTTCCAGGTGCTGGTAGATGGTATCCTTTGCGATAATCTGGCAGGTCGGCAGCAGGTGCTGCAAAGCTATAACCCGGATAGTGTCTGTGTACAGTTCGATGATATCAAAAATCTGAAAGTGGCAGAGCTGCGAGATGTGCTGACAAAACGTCAGATCATCTATGTATACCATAATCAGATCGACGCGCGTGGAGACAAGGCAAATACCGAGGATGAGGTGTTTCATGCGTGTGAGGAAGCCGTTCAGGAAATTGTGGATTTGATTCATCGAATCTCCGTCAGCGGCAACACCTATCATTTTATCGTCACTGCCGATCATGGCTTTATTTACAAGCGTGATAAGCTGACAGAAAGTGACAAGATTTCCGGGAAAAGTGCGGACAAAGCATTTGTCAATCGCAGATTTATTGTGTCCAAGGCGACACTGGAAGATGATGGCATCGACCATATGAGCATGGGACGCATTCTGGGGAACGAGGACAGCAAGGTGGTGTCCTATCCTGTCAGCAGCAATGTCTTTAAGGTGGCCGGAGGCGGTGCTAACTATGTGCATGGCGGTTCCTCACCGCAGGAAATGCTGGTGCCGGTGCTGGAGTTTAAGATGGAGCGCGGTCACATGGAAACAAAGAATGCAGAGATTGCTCTGGTCAGCATTGTCCATAAGATTACGAACCTGATCACGTCCATGGACTTTATTCAGTCGGATGCCGTTAGCGATACTGTAAAAGCTGCAAAATACCGCATTTTCTTCCTCTCGGAAGACAATGAGAAAATCTCGAACGAAAACAGTTATGTGGCGGACAGTCGTGAGGAAAATGCGCAGAAGCGTATCTTCCGGATGCGGTTCACATTCAAGAATAAGAAATATGACAAGGACAAGCAGTATTACCTTGTGGTTTACGACGAAGAAAGCGGTCTGGAGCAGTGGAGGCAGCCTGTCATCATGGACATTGCCTTTGCAGATGACTTTGGATTCGGATTCTGATATAGAGGAGGCAGGAATTCCGTATGGAAATGATGGATATGGCGGCAGATGATACCCGTGAAGAACTGCGCCGGAAGCTGCGCAGCAACTTTGACGGTCGGATCGTCCGCAAAGACCTGACAAAGAAAATAAAAGAAGGAGCGAATGTTCCGGTCTATGTGCTGGAGTTCCTGCTGGGTCAGACGATGAGACAATCATTGAGCAGGGCGTTCAGAATGTAAAACGAATTCTGGCAGATAATTTTGTCCGCCCGGATGAGGCTCAGAAAATTCTCTCACAACTGCGCAAGAACGGTCACCATACCATTATTGATATGGTGACCGTGCATCTGGACATCAAAAAGGATTGCTTTTTTGCAGAGTTCTCTAACCTTGGTCTCACCAATGTGCCGATTACGGATGATTATCCGGAAAAATATGACCGGCTGCTTTGCGGCGGTATCTGGTGCATCGTGCAGCTGGAATATGAGTCTGAGGGAGACAGCAACTTTGGAATCACGGATATAGATGGACAGCCGATTTCCTCTAAACAGAAAAAGCAGAAGGACATCTCTCCCATCAGCATCCATAAGCTGACTCCGATTCAGATGCCCCATGTCGACATTGAAGAAGTTCGAGAGGGACGCAAGGCATTCACACAGGAAGAGTGGATGGATGTTATGCTGCGTTCCTGCGGATATGAGCCAGAACAGTTGAACAATCGGGAAAAGTGGCTGCTGCTTGCGCGTATGCTGCCGTTGGTGGAGAACAACTTCAATCTCTGTGAATTGGGGCCGCGCAGCACAGGCAAGTCCCATATCTATAAAGAAATCAGCCCGAACAGTATCCTGGTATCCGGTGGTCAGACGACCGTTGCAAATTTGTTTTACAATATGGGGCGCAAAACCGTAGGTTTGGTAGGCTTATGGGACTGCGTTGCCTTTGATGAGGTTGCCGGAATCAAGTTTAAGGACAAAGACGGCATTCAAATTATGAAAGACTATATGGCTTCCGGCTCCTTTGCCCGCGGCAAAGAGGAAAAGGCAGCATCGGCTTCTATGGTCTTTGTAGGAAACATCAATCAGAGCGTGGATGTGTTGCTTAAGACTTCCTCTCTGTTTGACCCGTTCCCGCCGGAGATGGGAACGGACACCGCCTTTCTTGACCGTCTGCATTGCTACATTCCAGGCTGGGAGATTCCGAAGTTCCGTCCGGAGCATTTTACCAATGATTACGGCTTTATCACGGATTACTTGGCAGAGTTTATCCGAGAACTGCGGAAAGAACAGTATGGTGATGCGTTGGATAAGTATTTCCGCCTTGGAAAGAACCTGAACCAGCGCGATACGATTGCTGTCCGCAAGATCGTAGGCGGCTATGTGAAATTGCTATATCCGGATGGGGAGTTCACGAAGGAACAGATTGAAGAAATTCTTGTATTTGCGCTGGAAATGCGCCGTCGCGTCAAGGAGCAGCTGAAAAAACTGGGTGGAATGGAATTCTATGATGTGAACTTCAGCTATATTGATCTTGATACCTTTGAAGAAAAATTTGTTTCCGTGCCAGAGCAGGGCGGCGGCAAACTCATTCCTGATGGTATCTGCAATCCTGGACAGGTATATACCGTAAGTCAGGGTAAGTCCGGTATGATCGGTGTATTCCGCCTCGAAAGCCAGATGCTGCCCGGCAACGGAAAATTTGAACGTACTGGCCTTGGCAGCGACCGTGACTGCAAGGAATCCACGAATACGGCGTTCAATTTCCTGAAAGCTAACGGAAATCGCATCAGTGGCAGCATCAGTACTACGATGCGGGATTACATCATCAACTATCAGGATTTGCAGGGCATTGGCATGACCGAAAAGCTGGCATTGCCTACATTGATTGCACTATGCAGCATCGCTCTTGGACGGCCTACGGTCAGTACACTTGCCGTGCTGGGAGAAATCAGTATTAGCGGCACGATTCTGAAAGTGGACGAGCTTGCCAATAGTTTGCAGGTGTGTCTCGATAGCGGAGCAAAGAAAGTGTTGCTTCCGATTACCAGTGCAGCAGACCTTGGCACCGTGCCGCCGGAGCTGGTGGGTAGTTTTAATCTGATTTTCTACAGCAGCGCGGAAGATGCGGTGTTTAAGGCGTTGGGGGTAGAGTAATACTAAAGGTACGGAGGAAATGCGCCAATGGAGAAAAGTTCGCTGGATTACCGTGAAAAATTATATTCTCAAATACAAGAAGAATATGGAAAACTTGTATATACCTATACATGTCATTTTAAGATGGCTGATCGGTTGAGTAAGCGTAATTTTTGGATAAAATGGGGACAGATTGGGTTATCAGCAATATCAACAGGCGGCTTTTTGGGAGTGCTCATTTCAAATGAACAGATACTGTTATGGGCTGGTGGACTATGTTCAACAGCACTTCTTGCCCTAACAAGCTATCTGAAGGATAAGGACATTTCCACTGAAAAAACCGATCATATTAAGACTGCAAATAAGCTGTGGAAGGTAAGAGAAAAATATCTGTCACTTTTGACAGACTTTGACGAAATTAGTATTGAAGAAATAGTGCGCAAAAGAGATGAACTGTTGGATGAAAGTTCGGAAATTTACTGTGCTGCACCTTTAACTGATGGGAAAAGTTATGCTGCCGCCCAAGCTGCGCTTAAAACAAATGAAGAGCAATTCTTTACGCAGGAGGAATTAAACAAGATGCTTCCGGCGCATTTGAGAAAAAAATGAGTAAATGGGGGATGAATACATTGAGTTTGTATGTTCAAAGAAATGAAGAAGTAATATCAGCTGACAGCCGTTCTCTTATTTCAAAAAGATATTGCACTGTAACATCAGCAATGAACCGTGAGTTTTGGAATATAACAAGCGATAGACAAAATAGTATATATGTTGGCTCCTATGGAAGGGGAACTGCGATAGATACAAGTGATATTGATATTTTGATGTCCTTGCCGGAATCATATTACAACCAGTTCAACTCTGTTTATGGGAATGGTCAATCTCGTCTTCTGCAAGTAGTTAGGCAGGCTATTCTTGTTCGGTATCCAAGAAGTGAAGTAAGAGCAGATGGACAGGTTGTGAAGATCAATTTTTCAGATGGAATGTTCTTTGAAATTCTGCCGGCATTCAAAAATTGGGATGGCTCATACAGATATCCAGATACAAATATGGGTGGGAATTGGCGTTCAACTAATCCAAAAGCAGAACAGGATGCCATGAAAAACAAAAATATAAGCAGTAATGGACTGCTTTTTGACACTTGCAAGCATCTACGATATGTGCGAGATAACTATTTTAGAAGCTACCATTTGTCAGGAATAGTTATTGACAGCTTCGTTTATCAAGCAATAGGAAATTGGAGATGGCTTTCCTCTGGAGAAAGTTCAACTTCAGCAGCAGGTACATACGAGAAGATTCTTTTAGATTATTATAATCAGCATTTTATGTGGGGAGCGATGCCTCTTAGCGCACCAGGAAGCAATCAACAGGTGTCTACGGATAACAGCAGAGATTGCCTGGGTAAAGTTCTTAGATATATTGCTGGTTAAATACAGCAAGGGATAATGACAATAATTAGTAGGAAGGAGGAATTGTTATGACTGATACTCGAAAGAAAACCTCTATGTCGCAGGTGCTGGCAGATATAAAGCCTTACATAACGAAGAAGTTCATGGCGGCACCGTGTATAAATAATGTTTTGAAATCAGGGATGAGGTAGAAAGGAAAGTTCCATGACAAAAGATGAAGTAAAAAAACTCAGGATGAACAGTCCGGAATCACTACAGTTTTTAAATAATGCTACAAAATTTTATAATTTAATGATGATGTATCGTTGTGCTATTCGGGAGATACAAACTAAACTTGAGGTTTTGGATGATGAATTTTCAGTTGAGAACAATCGAAATCCTATTTCTTTTATAAAAACAAGAATTAAGAAGCCCAATAGTATTTATAATAAACTGCAGAAAATGGGACATGATTTTACAACAGAGAATATACAAACATATCTAAATGATGTAGCGGGTGTTCGAATAGTTTGTGCGTTTATTGATGATATTTATATGATATCTGATTTGATCACACAACAAGATGATATCAAAGTTATTGAAGTAAAGGATTATATAAAAAATCCTAAACCAAATGGCTATCGAAGCTATCACATGATTGTTGAGATTCCTGTATTTTTTGCTAAGGGTAAAACACCTATGCGTGTAGAACTTCAAATACGAACTAATGGGATGGATTTTTGGGCAACGTTGGAACATCAGCTTCGTTATAAAAAAGGCATTGAAGAAATGCCTGGATATGAAGAGATAAGTGAAGAATTACTTCATTCTGCAAGAGCTATCATTGATGCAGATAATGAAATGCAGAGAATAAAAGACAAAATTGGTATGTTCCACGAAATTTAAGCAGAAATTTGATCGAGTAGAAAGGTTGGAATATATATGAAACAAGATACTTTAGAAGGAAAAGCGAAAACAAAAAACGGAGTAAAACGATTGTGTTTTTCCATAGTCTGCATTCTTCTAGAAGTAGTTTTTATTATTACTATTGTAACACGCTTAAATGAATATGCAGAAATCATAAATCTATTTACAAGGATTTTAAGTGGAATTTTAGTTTTGGGATTGTATGCATCAGATAAGACATCCTCTATGAAAATGCCTTGGGTCATCTTAATTCTAATTTTCCCAAT